>Ga0187894_10001375_pt1 | contig 31343 bp, 28 predicted proteins | sample GBC1701081metaG_FD_136650 | JGI IMG/M metagenome (GOLD analysis project Ga0187894, IMG submission 136650) | White microbial mat communities from a lava cave in the Kipuka Kanohina Cave System on the Island of Hawaii, USA - GBC170108-1 metaG ...
AAGCCCCTCCCCAAACATTAAATCCGACGATAACACCTGAAGCAGCTATCTATGCCGAAACTATGAAAACACGACATTTCTATCGAGTTAACAAACATGACATTTCTAATGAGTTATGACAGTAATATCGCTGAAAATCGGGCGCTGAAAAAGGAACCGTTCGCTAAAGCGGCAGGTTCCTTTAAGTCTGACAGAGGTTAAGCGGTTTATTTCTCGTTTTTAACGACGCGCGGCCGCTGGCCGGCGGGCTGCTTTTCGGCGGCGCCTTCCTTGCTGTAAGGAATGACGACCGGCTTGAAAACCGGCTTCGAATCGGTCGTCTTGACGACCATCTTCTTCTCGGGCTGGACAATCTGTGGGGCGGCCGCCGTAACGACTTCCTGTTCCACCGAAGCGTCTCCGGTTTCGACATCGTCCTCTTCGTCGTCAGTCATCGCGTCTGCCAAACGCGAGTCAACCGGCGTCGACGCTCCACGCTGTTTCAATGCCGTGTATTTCGAGATGTCGCGCGAGATTCGCGACGCGAGTTCGCGGTAAATCTGACCCGCAACTGCCGCGGCATATTTGCCGCGTTCGCTGTGGCCGCGCGTGATTACGATGACCGCATATTTCGGATTCTCAACCGGAGCAACCGATGCGAAAAGTCCGACCCACGATCCTTTGCCGATGCACGAACCGGTCTTGCCCGCAATACCGAGCGACTGATCGACGCCGCGGCGGGCCGTGCCGTATTCGGCGGCACCGATCATTCCGGGAATCACGCCCGCGACCTTTTCCTGCGGCAGGCCGATGCGGCCGACAAGCTGCGTTTGGAAGCCCGTTTTCCTGACTTCCGCACGCGGTATCTGCGGAATCACCTTCTTGCCGTCGTTAGCAATGGCCGAGACCATCACGGCAAGCTGCAGCGGCGTAACCTCAAAATCATCGCCGTGCGAATAGATGCGCGGGTTGCTGTTGCCGTAAGGCAACCGGCCCGGCGATTCGCCTTCGGCGTTGATGCCGGTTTTCTGGCCGAGACCGAGATCCTTGGCATATTCGATCATCTTGTTCGTGCCCATCTTCACGCCGGCACGCTGAAAATACGGATTCTTGGAAAAGGCCAGCGCCGTGTCCAGATTGATCGACGAAGCGTCGCCGATCACGTTGCCGTCGCCGTTGATGACGCTCTCGTTGATCGCGGCCACTCCGGTGACGAGCTTGATGACAGAGCACGGCTTGAAACTGTTGCGGATGGCCCAATCCTGGTTGACCATCGTCAAAACCTTGCCGGTCTGTGATTCCATTACGACGACCGTGCCGGCGCGGCTGCCGAGAGCATCGACGGCAACCTTGCGAAGGCGAAGGTCTTCGCTCTCCGTTACGTCTTTGGCAATATTGGCGACCGTTTCGCTGCGCAGGCCGCGTTCAAACGCAAGCCAACGGGCGCGTGCCTCGCGTGCAGCCTGCTCGCGGCGGCGCTGTTCGGCCAGTGCGGCGGCGCGGCGGGCGGCTTCCTTACGTTTGCGTTCGGCCGTCTCGCGGCGGCTTTCTTTTTTATTCTTGGTCTTGGCGTCGAGCTTCGCCTGTTCTTTGGCGGAAAGCTTCTTTGTCTTTGAAGACCTGGCAGTTTGCTGTTTCGAACGGCTGTTTTTAGCCGTCGCTTTCTTATCTCTGGAATTTGTCCTAGATTTGCTGGCGGTTCGCGAGTCTTTTCTGGCATCCTTTGACTTCGCGGCTGTCTTCTTAGTAACGGTTTTTGAGGTTGCCGCAGGTTTTTTCGCTGTGGACGACTTGCGGGTTTGGGCGGTGAGGGTTCCGGCGGTGAGGAATAACGCCAGAGCGAGAAGCAGGGCTGGCAAAGCAAAACGCTTTTCGGAACACATAAACTTCATGTACAACCTCGACTTGAACGTTGGATTTTTTGATTTTCGGAAGAGATTCGCTTGAATTCCGCCGGGTGAAAAGTTCGCTTGTTGCGGAACTTTGCGAATAAACTAATGAGACTATAACATTCACCCGTCGGGCACTGCAAGCGCTTTTAATGGGTCTTATAAGTCAATTTGATCGATGGAATTTTTTAACACATTTCGCGGCCGCCTTTTGCTGATCCTCGCGTTTCTTCTGATCGCGACGCTCGCCGTGCAGTTTTATCTGAATTTAAGGACGCAGAATGAAAACGAAGCGCGACGCGAGGCGCTGGAGCAGGCGATCTTTGCCGGCATCGCGCTCGGCGTCAGCGGAATTACGTCAGACGAGTATTTGCAGGACCTCATCGATCAGCCCGGCCAAACATTTCTGGACGAGCGGGCCCGCGAACGCATTCTGGATATTATTATTATCGATAATGAATGGAAAATACGAGACAGCCTCAACCCTGACCTAGTGCCTTCGGTGGCCGAGGACGGTACTTTTACTTATAGAGGATTGAGCGAGCTGACCGATCTGCCGCCTCTGATGGAAAGCTCGCGGTTCGGGCCGGACGCTGAAAAATTTCCGAACCGAACAACGAAGACAGAAAGTAACGCTGATGGGGACGAAGCCCACGCGATACCACTTCAGACCACTAAGGGCCGTTACTATGTGATGGTGCTGCTCAAGAGCGACAAGCTCGAAACGCCGTGGCGTGCCGCACAGCCTTTGGTGTTCACGTTGGGCATTGTGCTGGCTTCGACCTTGGTTGCGGGCGTGCTCGTGTGGCGGTTTACCCGGCCGATCTCAAATCTTTCCAACGCCGCACGCCAAGTCGCGCTCGGCAATCTCGCAGTCCGCGTCCCGGACGCCGATCGCTCCGACGAGATCGGCCAATTAGCACAAAATTTCAACGAAATGACCGCCGAGCTTGAGAAATCGAAGGAACTCGAAGACCAGCTCCGGCAGGCGGAAAAAAGCGCCGTGATCGGGCGGCTCGGCTCGGCCATCGCGCACGAGATTCGCAACCCGCTCAACTACATAAACCTGACGCTCGATCATCTAAGATCGAAGTTCACGCCCGACGAAGGGAAGATCGCCGAATACAATAAGCTGATCGGCCAGATCAAAACCGAGGTCGCGCGCATTAACCAACAGATCTCAGATTTCCTTTATTACTCGCGCCCGGCGAAAGCAAACCTGCTGCCGATTGACGCCCGAAAGACGATCGAAGATTCGCTCCGCCTGATAGAGGCGCAGGCCGCCGAAAACAACATAAAGATCGGCATCGTCGAGCACGAAGACGTGCCTAAGATAATGGGCGATCCGGAATTCCTTCGCTCGGTTTTCAACAACCTTTTTATCAATGCTGTTCAGTCGATGGGCAGCGACGGCGGAAATCTGAATGTAAAGATTTCGCCGGACGGCGACTGCGTCCGTTTCGAGATCTGCGACACCGGCGTCGGCATCTCCAGCGAAAATCTTGCGAAGATATTCGAACCGTATTTTTCCACAAAGGAAACCGGCACCGGTTTGGGTTTGGCTATCGTGCAGAAAATCGTGGACATTCACAACGGCACTATCGAGGTTGAATCGACCGAGGGCAGTGGAACAAAATTTACGTTACGATTACCGAAAGCGACATGAGATTAACCGCCGAGACACGGAGACGGCCCGAGGAAGATTCAAACAGGATGCACAGGATACACAGGATATAAAAAGCGAATTTTTGACTAGCGCTAAAGAAATCCTGTGCATTCTGTAAAGTTGTATTCTCAGCGTCTCCGCTCTCGGCGGTGGAAAAAACTATGGCTAGAAAATCGATCCTCGTCGTCGATGACGAGAAAAATCAGAGAGAAATTTTAGAAACGATCCTTTCCGGCGAAGGCTACGACGTGACGACGGCGAGCTCGGGCGAGGCGGCGATGAAGTTCGTCGAATCGCGCCGATTCGACCTCGTTCTCACCGATCTGAAAATGACCGGAATGTCGGGACTCGACCTTCTTAAAGAGCTGACAAATTATGACAAGTCGATCATCGTCATTCTGCTAACGGCGCACGGCTCGGTCGATTCGGCGGTCGATGCGCTGCGATTGGGCGCGTTCGACTATCTGCAGAAGCCTTACGACAGCGAGAAGCTGCTCGAAACCGTTTCGCGCGCGCTCAACAAGCTTTCGGCGCTCGACACCGAGATCGTCTCCGTTTCGCCGGAAATGGACAAGGTCAAAAAGCTGATCCTGAAGATCGCAAAATCGAATTCAACCGTGATGATCCGCGGCGAAAGCGGCACCGGAAAGGAATTGATCGCACGCGCCATGCACATGAACAGCCTGCGGTCGAGCAACACGTTTCAGGCCGTGAACTGCGCCGCGATAAACGAAAATTTGCTCGAATCAGAACTCTTCGGTCACGAGAAAGGCTCATTTACCGGCGCGGTCGGCGAGAAAAAAGGTTTGTTTGAGATCGCCGACGGCGGCACCTTGTTTCTGGACGAGATAGGCGAGCTCGACATCGCTCTCCAGGCAAAACTTTTGCGTGCGTTGCAGGAAAAAGAGATCAGGCGCGTCGGCGGCGTTAAGGAAATTTTAGTTGATGTCCGCGTTCTCGCCGCAACGAACCGCGATCTTTTGAAGATGACGGAGGAGAATCGCTTTCGCGAAGATCTTTATTATCGACTCAACGTTTTGTCGATCTAGATTCCGCCGCTGCGCGAACGGCGTTCGGACATTCCGGAATTGATCGACTACTTTGTCTCTAAGCACACGCGCGGCACCGAGCGAAAGATCACCATCGACACGCCCGCGAAAAAGCTGCTCAATGATTACCACTATCCCGGCAACGTTCGCCAGCTTGAATCCGCGCTCGAACGCGCCATCCTGCTCTGCGAAAACGACACCATAACCACCGAAGACCTGCCGCCCGAAATGACCCAAGGCACCAGCCCCATCTCGCTCGACGGCGGCGATTCCCTTTTCAAACTCCCGCCCGAAGGCGTCAACTTCGAAGACGTCGAACGCAGCCTAATAATGCAGGCCATGGACCGCACCGACAACAACATCACCAAATCGGCGAAGTTGCTTGGGCTGACATTCAGGACGTTGCAGTATCGGCTTGAAAAGTTTGGGATCAAAAAAGACGGCGATGGAACCGAGGAGGCCGATGAGTCGTAATTCTGTGTTAGAATTCGTGAGAGCATTTATGTTAACGATTGAAGGAGTTTATAAGGACGGAAAAATCGAATTGCCGAGTGACGTTCCGACGCCTCGTCAGGCTAAGGTTCTGGTCACGTTCCTCGAAAGCGGCACCACCGATTTGCGCGCTGCCGGTATCAGCGAAAAAGAGGCGGCTGAATTAAGAGACAAATTGGCTACTTTTGAAGACTGGAACGACGCCGCACTTGACGTTTACAACGATTATGACTCCGCCAAATCCGCTCTCGAAGAACGACCTTAAACGCGGCGACGTAGTACTGGTGACGTTTCCTAATTCGGATTTGCGGACTGCGAAGCTGCGTCCCGCGCTCGTAGTTCAGTCAGACGATCTGGACAGCGAACTTTCGCAAATAGTCGTCGCGATGATCAGCTCTAATTTGAAACGCGCAGGACGCGAATCGAGAGTTCTGATCGAAACATCGACACAGGCAGGCAAGCGAAGCGGATTGCTGTTCGATTCCGTTGTCGTTTGCGACAATTTGGCAACCGTCTCTTTGCGTGCTGTTAATCGGGTCATCGGACATCTAGACGAAACCAACGATATAGACGAAGCATTGAAACACACTCTTCGACTCTAACGCCATGGAATGGTTTTCGACATTGACGCTGGCGCTTGGTTCGGCTTGGACGAGCGGGATCAATTTGTATGCGACGGTTTCGGTGCTTGGGCTGCTGCAGAAGTTTGGCGCAGTGAAGCTGCCGGGCGGGCTGGACGTGCTGGACAATTGGGCGGTGATCGGCGTCGCGGGCGGGCTTTACGTTGTCGAGTTTTTCGCCGACAAGATACCGTACGTTGACAGCGTTTGGGACGTGATCCATACGTTCATACGCGTTCCCGCCGGTGCGGTGGTGGCGTATGCCGCAGTTGCCGATATGGACCCGAGCATTTCTATTCCCGCAGGTCTTCTCGGCGGCGGATTCGCATTCGCATCGCACGGCACTAAGGCCGCCGCACGCATCGGAGCCAACCTCTCGCCCGAACCGGTATCAAATTGGGCGCTTTCCCTGTTCGAAGACGCCCTCGCCATAGGCGGCGCCCTGCTGGCCGTATTTGCACCGATCGTTATTGCCGTGGTTCTCGGCGTTTTCGTCGTTTTCTTCTTCTGGTTCTTCCGAAAGATCTACCGCGCCATCAGCCGCCTTTTCATCGCCGCCCGCGCCTTTTTCCGCGGCGAAACTTTTCAAGAAGTTGCACGCAAGGCGGGCTGATTGGGAACGTTCTTGTTCTTGCGGCATCTAACTCCACGGAGGTTAACCATGAACAAGCTTATTTTCCCCAGCATTCTACTCTTCGCTCTATTGATTGCGGCCTGCACAAGCGCCACTAATGTTTCGTCCAATAGACCCGCAGGCGCCGCCAATTCAAACATTTCCTTCGGCATATACGACATTTCATCGAGTGGTTCTGCCGCTTCGCAGCCTGTGGTCAATCAAGGGGACTTGTTGGACAAAGGTGGAGGCGGTGGCGGCGCAAAGGAAGGTCGGCACGAGTTGAATACAGTCTCGGACTCAGCCGAACGGATTTCGATGAATCAGGCAACTGCGTTGCAAAATAACCCGTCGTCGGCTCGCAAGATCATAAGAAATGCGGAACTTAGTCTTGAGACCGAGCAGCCTGAAGAAGCCCAAAAGCGCGTCGCGGCCATTGCCGAATCCAAGGGTGGTTTTGTCGTCGAATCCCAGCAGAGCAGCAGCGATATCCGCGTGTCGAACCGTGACATCGTGTTCATGTCGGTCCGCGTGCCGTCTGAACGTTTCGTGGAGACGCTTGCCGAGATTCGCGCCGCTTCAGGTCGGGTGATTTCAGAAACTATAAAAGGCGAAGATGTTACGGAAGAGTTTATCGACATCGAGGCTCGGTTGAAGGCAAAACGCGCGCTTGAGCAGCAATTTATGGAGATCATGAAACGCGCGAATACCGTCGACGATGCTCTTTCCGTTCAGACCCAACTTGCTGACGTTCGCGGCGAAATAGAAAAAATCGAGGGCAGAATGCGTTTTCTGCAAAATCAGGCAAGCCTTTCGACTATCAAATTGCGTATCCAAACCGCCGCAGTGTTCTCGGCAAATTCCGCAGGCTTCGGCTACAGGCTCAGTGATTCGTTTGGGCGCGGCCTCGACGTTGCACTAAACTTTATTCTGGGACTTGTTACTTTCGTGGTAGGCGTCTTGCCCTTTGCGATTGTTTTCGGCATTCCCGGTTTTCTCATTTCACGCTACCTTTGGCGAAAGCAAAAACGGCCGATGACGGTGCAGGAGATTGCCGAAGAAGAAATAAAGCCCGATTAACTATGGAACGATTTTTTCAAATACTCGCAGTGGTTCTGGCCGGAGCCGCCGCGTATTTTCTGTTGACCGGAAATAACGATTACGGCTTCGTCGCTGCCGTTCTCGGCGCCGTCGCTTTCTTTTTGTCGATACGATTTCAGGTGAAAGAGCGGAACAGAATTCGAGAAGCGGAACGCGAAAACGGAGAAGACGTCGCACCGAGACCTTCAACCGCAGATGACGCAGATGAATGAGGAAATGAGCGCGGATAAGAAATTCCCTGTTTGCATCTGTGTTATCTGCGTCATCTGCGGTCGGCTCTCTCGCCTATGCGGACTTCTGCAAAATCCCTAAATCCGTTAAAATGATTATTTAGCCGTGAGCGATCTAAAACCCTTACTCGAACAAAACAAGATCTGGGCCGCGCGTATTAAGCGGGACGACCCGCAGTTTTTTTCGAAACTTGCCGAGATTCAGACGCCCGAATATCTCTGGATCGGCTGCTCGGACAGCCGCATCACGCCCGACTCAAGCTTGAACATGCCGCCCGGCGAACTGTTTGTTCACCGAAATATCGCGAATCTTGTGATCTATTCCGATATGAATTGTCTTTCCGTGATTCAGTTCGCGGTGGACGTGCTCAAGGTGAAGCACATCATCGTCTGCGGACATTACGGCTGCGGCGGCGTAAAAGCGGCGATGGACGACGCGCGGTTCGGGCTGATCGACAACTGGCTGCGGCACATTCAGGACATGATGCGGCGATACAGCGACGACCTTGAATCGATCACGGACGAGACGACGCGGCTGGACAAATTGTGCGAGCTTAACGTCATCGAACAGGTTGTGAACGCCGGCGAGACTACCGTAGTCCGCAACGCGTGGGAACGCGGCCAGGACGTGACGGTTCACGGCTGGATTTATTCGATAGCCGATGGCATTTATCAAGATCTAAACGTCTCGGTCAAGAGCGACGAGCAGCTGGATGCGTTGCGAAAGAGCACGTACACGCAGCGGCTAAAAACCGGCGCGGTAAATAAATGATTCTGAGATTTTTGTTTTTAGCGTTTTTCGCGTCTTTCGCGGTCGATCTAAACGCGCAGATGGCGCGAAAGCCTTCGCCGACGCGCGAGCCTGCGGGTGCGATGCCCGCAAAACCGGAATCGAAAAAAAACGCGCTGCTGAAGATCGGGTCTCAGGAAGATTTCGATTTCATCGCTCGCACCTACCATCCGAACACGCCGTATTCGATGCCGCACGCGATGTTCGTAATCGACCGCCGCGCGAAGAACAAAATTTATTTTGTAAACTCACAGCGGTTTCGTTTTCATAAGGATTTTCTGCTGGCAACCTATTTAGTTCCGCGCGGTGCCGACGTTTTCAAGCCGATCTATATCGACACTGATCGCCGCTTTATCGTCGGCACGATCGCGTGGCAGCGGACTATTGAAAGATTCACGTGGGAATTATGGGAAGGCGATCTTGCGACCGCCGAATTGATAAAAAAAGCGAACGACGTTATCAACGCAAATTTTTTCGAATCGGTCGCATACAAGCCGAACTCGATACGGCAGGAAGATGTCTCCGCCACACTCGGAATCGCGCGCGTCCTGCAAAGCGATATAAATAAAAATCAGGAATATCTCGCGCTAAATCCCGGCAAGGCCGTCGGGCGGATCCACATTATCGAAAAGCTCGACGACACGGTCGAGATCGGCAGCAACGAGATAATCGTGCTGAAGGAATTGCCGATCACGCTGCCGCCGGTTCGCGGCATTATCGTGGCGAAACCGTCGTCGCCGCTTTCGCATATCAACATTCTCGCAAAGGGCTGGAACGTGCCGAACGTTTACATAAAAGACGCCGACAAGCTTTTCCGTGACAAAAACACTTTCGTATGGCAGCTCGACGCGACGCTGACCGACTATAAATTCACGCCCGTCGATGTCGAGCAGCTCAAAACCGATTTCGCATCGCCCGATCAACAAGTCCCGCCGTCTAATCTTGCGGTCGCAAAACTCGCCGGGCTTCGCGAGCAGCGAAAACGTGACAGCGTTATCTACGGTGCAAAATCGGCCAACTTAGGCGAGATGCTGCACGCGAAGATTCCCGGTATCGTCGTGCCCGACGGCTTCGCGGTTCCCTTTCATTGGTATCGGAAATTCATGAAGCAGAACGGTTTCGACGAAACCATCGCTGCATGGCACGACGATCTCGAATTCGTCCACAATCCGCGCGTCCGCAAACAAAAACTCGAAGAATTTCGCAGCGAGATACAGAAGGGACAATTCGATCTGGAACTGCGACGCGCGATCGTTCAAAGATGGCGAACCCAGCTCGGTTCGCGGCCCGTTTTCGTCCGCAGCTCGTCTAACGCTGAAGACCTGCCGAATTTCAGCGGCGCCGGTTTGTATTCCAGCGTGCCGAACGTCCGCGAGGCGGACAAGCTGATCGAGGCGGTGAAAAAAGTTTGGGCGTCGCTCTGGAAATTCGAGGCGTACGAAGCACGCGTGCGAAATTACGTCAGCCAGAAAGACGTTTACATGTCCGCGCTGATTCAGGTCGGCGTCAACATGACGAAAGGCGGCGTGATGATAACCAAAGACCCGTTCGACACGGAGACGAAAAATGCCGTCTATATCAGCGCCGTCTGCGGGCACAACTCGAACGTTGTCAACAACACCGGAATTCCAGAACAATTGCTGTTCAGCCAGAAGTCGAATTCGGTGATCGTGATGACGCTGTCCGATCAGAAAAACGCGCTCGCGTTCGACGAGGCAGGCGACCTGCGTGTGACGACCGACAAATGCGCCGACACCAGCGGCCGCGTCCTGAACGACGCCCAAGCCCGCGCGCTCGCCGCCGCCGCCACGCGCATCCAATCCGTCTTCGGCAAAAAGCCGCAAGACATAGAATGGGGCATCCTGGCCGGCAGAATCTACGTCGTCCAGGCCAGGCCATATATCGACTAGATCAAGGTGTCAGTAGCCCGCACGTAAGTAAGGGCTCGTGTTACTCACCATCCAACGCGATGAGAACTCGGCCCAGACAGCATGACACAGGAGTAAAAATGATCTCGCTCGAAGACGAGCCCTTACTCACGTGCGGGCTACTGACACGCGGCCTATCATCAGAATATGAAAGCACTTTTATTATTTCCCTTGCTCATCAGCTGTGGTTGCGCGGTGAATTCACCTCAAGTTTTGCAGAACACAAACTCACAAAACGCACCGATGCGCGCCGAAAAGCTGCAAGACACTGCGGTGCACACAACCGAAAACCAAACGCCAAAACCGTCGAATTCGAGCAGCGGCGGCAAATTCTCGGCGAGCGGCGATCCGATAGACACTGAAAAATTTGATAAAGCGATCGCTGATGCCGAAAAAGCGTCGAAGACAAAACCGGCGGACGAAGCCGCAAAGAAAGCGGCGGCTCAGGCTTACTTCGACCGCGGTTTCGCACTCACCGAGGCTCGGCAATACGCCGCAGCGCTTGGCGATTACCGAGCCGCGCTGAAATACGATCCCGATCATGAAGAATCGAAAAAGTGGATCGACCAGATCGTAAGCATCTACGCAATGCTGAAGAAAGAGCCGCCGAAACCGGGCGAAGAGCCGAAACCGCTGCCGATGCCGAAGCCCGCACGTCGGTAAGCGCGTAAACGAGATCGGCGTTTTACATTTCACGTCACCGTTCGATAGACTTACAGTTTTGCGATTTTCGACACGGAGATTTTTATACGATCTATGGCAATTTCGGCGAACGATATAAGAAAAGGAATGGTTATTTTGCACGAGGGCGCGCCGGTAAAGGTGATGGAGTTTCACCATCACACGCCCGGCAACCTGCGTGCGATGGTGCAGGCGCGGCTGCGAAATCTGTTGACGGGAAACTCCTTCGAGTTTCGCTTTCGCTCGAACGACACGCTCGAGCGCGTCGTGCTCGAGCAGCACAAGATGGAATATCTCTATTCCGACGGCTCGCACCATCATTTTATGAACTCGGAAAATTACGAGCAGGTCGCGTTGACCGAAGACGAGCTCGGCGACGCCGCCCAATGGCTGATGCCCGGCTTGAAGATCGAGGTCGAATTTTATAACGGCCAGCCGATCGGCGTCGCGCTTCCCGCCTCGATGGAGCTCACCGTCGCCACGACCGAGCCGCAGCTAAAAGGCGCAACCGCCTCGAACTCCAACAAACCTGCAACGTTAGAAAACGGCGTCACGCTCATGGTTCCGCCCTTCATCGCCGAAGGTGAGAAGATTCGCGTCAATCCGGCCGAGGCTCGATACATGGAACGCGTCAAGTAGATCACAGGCAGAAACACGACCGGTAGGGAGTGTGCCCGCTCGATTTTTCAACAGATATTGGATACTTTAGAATCGCGCTAGCTATTCGAGGCACACTCGCTACCGCTCGTGTTTCCGCCTTTCATGCACCTCGTCTATTCAATCGTTTTGACGGTCGGTTTCTTGCTGATGCTGCCCGCGTTTCTGCTCGGGCGTGAAAAATACGCGTCCGGTTTGCGCGAGCGACTCGGCGCCTACCCTGAATTCAGGCACGACGGCCGCAAGATTATCTGGCTCCACTGCGTCTCGGTCGGCGAGACGAATGCGGCACGCCCGCTTGTCGATAGGCTCATCGAAAATTTTCCTGATTGTCGTCTGATAGTTTCCACCACGACGCGAACCGGTCAGGAGCTTGCGCAAAAAATATTCGCCGAAAAAGCCGACGCCTTTTTTTATTTTCCGTTCGACTGGACGTTTAGTGTTGTCAGGGCTTTACGGCATTTCAAACCATCGCTCGTCCTTCTGATGGAGACTGAAATTTGGCCGCGATTTATCCGCGAAGCAAAATTAGGCGGCGCGAAAGTTGTAATCGTGAACGGCCGGCTTTCTGCAAAATCGTTCGGCCGTTATTCTAAGCTCAAAGCCTTTATTTCGCGCGTTCTTGCCGACGTTGATCTTGCATTGATGCAAACCGAACACGACGCAAACCGTATCGTTTCACTCGGAATGCCGCGCGAGAAAACGCACATTACGGGAAATCTGAAATTCGATTTTGAAACCGACGCGCGCGACGACGCGATTACGAAAGCGCTCGATCTGAGATTTGAAATTTCAAATATAGTATCTGAAACTTCACGCCCGCGTCCACTGATCGTCGCCGCCAGCACGCACGGGCCGGAAGAAAAAATACTGGTTGACGCATACTGCTCTGTAGCCGCAGAAATGAAGCCGCGGCCGCGGCTCCTGATAGTTCCGCGCCACCCTGAAAGGTTCGGTGCGGTTGCGGAAATGATTCGCAGGTTTCGTGATGATCCGGCGTGCGAGTGGAAACGTTATTTGTTCGCGCGGCGTTCATCGGAAGAAACTGACGACGATAGGACAGCCGACATTATCTTGCTTGACAGCATCGGCGAGCTTCGCGCTGTTTATCCGCTGGCCGAGATCGTTTTTGTCGGCGGCTCGCTTATTCCGCACGGCGGCCAGAGCGTTTTGGAACCGGCCGCCGCTGGCAAAGCGATAATCACCGGGCCGCACACGCACAATTTCGAAGCCGTCGTGCGCGAGCTGATCGCAAACAGCGCGCTCATCCGATTGCCGACGCTGCGCGAAGAGCAGTTCGCAGATGAATTATTCGACATTTTAGATGAGCTTCTCAAAGACGCCGACACGCGAAGCCGCATGGGCAGCACGGCTGCTCGCGTGGTAAACGAAAATCGCGGTGCGACCGAAAAAACAATAGGCTTGTTGGCAAAAGTGGCGGGGGCAAGCCCGCCTTCCTGACTGCCTTTTATTTAGCTGAGCTGTGAGAATGAACAAGCCAGGCTAACCAGACGCCGGTCAAGAAGGCGGGCTTGCCCCCGCATTGTTGAACTACAAATGTCTCTTGTCTTTTACATTCTCGCTGTACTGCTCATTTACTTGAGCTACAAGTCCCTTCGCGGCGGCTTTCATTATCTGAATTATTTCAAGAAAGAACTTGCACGGCCGCCTTCCGATTACACGCCGTTCACGACCGTTTTTGCGCCGTGCAAAGGTTTAGAGGACGGACTTGCAAAAAATCTCGCCGCATTATTGGAACAGGATTATCCGCATTATGAAGTAATTTTCGTCACCGACGGTGAACATGATCCGGCGGTGCCTGTCGTTAGAGAAGCTTCACGCAAAGCCGCCATGGACGCAAAGCTCGTGTTTTCTTCAAAGGCAGATGAATCAAGCCGCAAGGTTGAAAGTCTTCGTGAAGCAGTGCTGCATGCAGACAACCGCTCTCAGGTTTTTGTTTTTGTTGATTCGGATGCTCGGCCGTCAAAGGATTGGCTGCGAAACCTGGTCGCGCCGCTTGAAGACGTAAACGTAGGAGCTGCAACCGGTTACAGGTGGCTTCTTTCCGACCGGCCGACGTTCGCCTCGGAGCTTCGAAGCGTCTGGAATGCGTCGATTGCATCCGCTCTCGGCGCGGATACGAAATCTAATTTTTGCTGGGGCGGTTCGATGGCGATTCGGCGGGACACTTTTGAGCGGCTCGACATCCGCGAAAAATGGCGCGGCACTTTGGCCGACGATTTTGCAGTGACGCGTGCGATGAACGCGGCGAAGCTGCCGATTTATTTTGTCCCGCAGGCGCTAACGGCTTCGATCGAAGACTGCACGGTTCGCGAGATGCTTGAGTTCACGACCCGGCAGATGAAGATAACGCGCGTTTACGCGCCGAAACTTTGGCTTAGGTCGTTTCTCGGCTCCGGTCTGTTTTGCGTCGTCATGCTTTCGGCAATTGCGATCGTGATTTTCAGCCGAACGAATAACCTAAATGTTTTGATCGCGATCATTACTCTTTCATTAGTTTCGATACTCGGCATCGGAAAATCGTGGCTGCGGCTTCGAGCTGTAAGGTTGGTGCTGACTGAATATGAAGACGAGCTTCGCAAACAAATGCTGCCGCAATTGACTCTCTGGCTTTTTTCGCCTTTCGTTTTTCTCTATAACTCGGCAGCGGCGCTTTTTTCGCGCCGGATCGAATGGCGCGGCATCCAATACGAACTTGTCTCGCCTACCGAGACGAAAATTATCGCCGTCACGGCTCGTGAGGAGCCGATGGAACGGCGAATTCGCGCGTAAAAATGGTATATTCGTGGTGTTGCACCACTCGAAAAGTATAAGGACTTCGCCCCCATCGCACGTATGAGATTCGTTTCCAGATTCGCCGTCATCTTCTGTCTGCTTATGTGCGCCGGTGCGTCTCTCGGTCAGGCTCCGAGTCCAACACCGTCGCCTGTGACGACCGGCAAGACGCCGGTAATCGTGATTCCGGGCATGACAGGCTCGACGCTTTACGACAAGCGGACGGACGAGCAAGTTTGGTTCAGGCTGCGGCGTCCGAAGGGAGACGATCTTCGTCTTCCGATATCGACGAGCCTCGAGCGAAACCGCGACAACCTTGAGCCGCGCGACATCATTCGCGGCGTGCGGATCGCCAGCTTTCTTCCCGAGATAGAAATCTACGAGCGTCTCATCTACGCTCTTGAAAAACGCGGCGGCTATCGCGAAGCCACGTTCGACCAGCCGGGCATCGACGCGCATCAGGATACGTTTTACGTTTTTCCGTACGACTGGCGACGCGACAATGTCGAAAACGCCCGGCTGTTGGTTCGACGAATCGAGGCGCTCAAGGCAAAGCTCAAAAAGCCTAATCTGAAATTTAACATCGTGGCTCACTCGATGGGCGGGCTGATCGCGCGTTACGCGGCGATGTACGGCGACGCCGATATTCCGGCGGGAAATCTCTCGCCTAATTGGTCGGGCTCGCGTCACCTCGACAAGATCTTTCTGCTCGGCACGCCTAACGAAGGCGCAATACTCAGCTTGCGCGGCATACTCGAGGGCTATTCACCTACCAGCCCGATCCTGACGCCGCTGATCCAGAGCTTCAACCGCGCCGACGTGTTCACGATTCCGTCGGTGCTGCAGCTTCTGCCTACTAACGAGAGTCTGATAATTTACAACGAAAATTTTGAGAAGCTGCCGGTCGATCTCTATGAGCCGAACACCTGGGACGAATACGACTGGAGCATCTGGGAAGACAAAGTTTTTAAGGAAAACTTTTCTAAGGAAGAACAACGACAGGCCAGGCCGTTTTTCACGGTCGCCCTTCGGCGGGCAAAGCGATTTCACGACGCGATACGTGCCGCAACGCGTGCCGGAAAAATTCCGGTCGCGTTTTACCTGATCGGCGGCGACTGCAAGGACACGCCGACCGCCGCCTTGGTTTTGTGGGATGAAAAAAAGGCGCGCTGGGAAACGGTGATCCGCCCTCGCTCATTTACGCGAACCGACGGCACGCGAATCTCCGAAGAAGAAGTGAAAGCGAAACTGACCGCAAAAGGCGATGGAACTGTGACGCTGAAATCGCTGGTGAACGACAGTGCCCCGGAGGAAGATCGTGCGAGATATCTTCCCGTCTTCGGCGGGATGTTCCAATGCGAAGACCACACGCGGCTTGTCACGAGTTCCGACATTCAGGATAAGCTCCTCGGACTGCTAAAATAAATTCAAAGTGCAGAAGCCCGCACGAAGTAAGGGCGAACCAATGTCCAAAAGTGAAAAAGTTGAAAAGCGAAAAAGCTGCCCATCATTCGGACACTTTTCCACCTTTTCGACTTTTAACGTTTGTTTCACCCTTATCCCGACGCGTCGGGATGCCGGCTTCCGCAAAAGATCGAGATGAAACGAAGTTTTCTCGACAGCGACGAAGAACTGGACGAAGGTCCGGCAAGAAGCGCGAGCAGCTCGTCGATAATCTCGCTCGTGCCGCCGCCTAACGTTGCGGACAATACCGTCGTCGATCCGGCGACCGGTGCCGAAGAGCCGTTTATTTTTTCTTCTATATCACCGCCCGTGGAATCGGCGGCCGAAACTGTTCGGCAAACAGGTCTTGCGTGGTCGGCCGGCATTGCGTTTTTCGCCTCGGTCGTTTTTATGATGGTTATCGGCTGGGGCGCCGATCTGCTTTTCGGCAGCTCGCCGTGGGGAATAGTGGTCGGGATTGTCGTGGGAGCCGTGATCGGATTTGTCCAGTTCTTCAGGTTGACATCGCAGATATTCAAGAAGTGAGTGTCAGTAGCCCGCACGTAAGTAAGGGCTCAGGTTACCGACAAGTCCTGCACCTTTTGACGAAGCCTTCGTCCCTCAGACGGGCTTTTGCTTACATGCGGGCTGCTGACACTACGCGAATGTCGTATTAGACATAAGCCGCTTCTTTCTTATCCAAAATCAGCTCGTCGAACTGCTCTTCCTCAGTCGAACCGGCCAACGCGGTCGTCGAAGAATTACCACCTGCGATCGTCTGCGTAACCGTATCGAAATAACCGGTCCCGACAAACGCCTGATGCTTGGTCGCGCGGTAGCCGTCGATTTCGCTCGCAAATTCGCGGTCCTGCATGTTGGCGTACGCGGTCATTCCGAGTTCGCGGTAATTTTTCGCAAGCTCGAACATTCCGAAGTTGAGCGAATGGAAGCCTGCGAGGGTAATGAACTGGTACTTGTAGCCCATCGCGCCGAGCTCGCGTTGAAAGGCGGCGATCGTCGCGTCGTCGAGCTTCTTTCTCCAGTTGAACGATGGCGAGCAATTGTAAGCCAACAGCTTGCCGGGGAACTTCGCATGAATCGCCTCGGCGAATTTTCGCGCCTCATCGATATTCGGCTCGCTCGTTTCACACCAGATGAGATCTGCAAGCGGAGCATAAGATAGTCCGCGTGAAATGGCTTGCTGCAAACCGTTATTGACGCGATAGAATCCTTCCGACGTGCGTTCTCCGGTGACGAATTCGTGATCGCGCTCGTCGATATCGCTGGTGAGAAGGTTGGCAGCATTAGCATCGGTTCGGGCAAATACGAGGGTCGGAACTGCCATCACATCCGCTGCAAGCCTTGCCGCAACAAGCTTCTGACACGCTTCCGATGTCGGCACCAAAACCTTCCCGCCCATGTGGCCGCATTTTTTCGCCGATGCGAGTTGGTCTTCGTAATGGACACCGGCGGCTCCGGCTTCGATCATCGATTTCATCAACTCGAAGGCGTTCAGCGTTCCGCCGAACCCAGCTTCGGCGTCGGCGATGATCGGGGCGAACCAGTGAATTCCGTTTTTGCCCTCGGAGTGGTAAATTTGATCCGCGCGCTGGAACGCATTGTTAATCTTGCGGACCAATTCGGGCACGCTGTTCGCGGGATAGAGGCTCTGATCAGGATACGTCTGTCCCGCGACGTTTGCGTCCGCCGCCACTTGCCAACCGCTGCAGTAGATCGCCTTCAGCCCGGCCTGCACCTGCTGAACCGCCTGCCCGCCGGTCATCGCACCGAGCGAGTTTATGTAACTCTCCGAATGCAACAGATCCCAAAGCCGCTTCGCACCCATTTCCGCGATCGAGTATTTGATATCGACCGTGCCGCGAAGCTTGTAAACATCCTCAGCGGAATAAGGTCTTTCGATTCCCTTCCACCTCGGATTTTCCTTCCAACCGTTTTCGATCGCTTTGATCTGCTCGTTTTTAGTCATATTTCCTCCTCCAAAAAAATTATGCAGAAGCCCGCTCGCAGCAACGGCGAACAGAAAGGTTAAAAGTCGAAAAGGTGAAGAGGTGTCTCGTTGACATGCAGCTTTTTCACTTTTGCCCTTTTTCACATTTACACGTTACTTGGCCCTTGCTACGTGCGGGCTTCTGCAATTTCAAACCGGGTCAAATTCCCCATTGATAATCATCTCTTCGCTGATCTTTCGAGCCCGCTTGTAGGTTTCAACTATCTCCGCTGAAGTATCTCGCGGCAGGTCGATCAATATCTTTTCCAATTCCTCATCAAAAATTTGAGAAATCAATTCGGCTGTATGAACGACCTTCTTGTCACCTTCGAAGATCGGCACTGCATCGCGATGTCTCATCCGCTGCGCGATCATCAGCAGGTATATTCGATCTGTCGCAAGATCTTCCATGTAACCGTCGAGCAACGATGCTCCCTTTCCATTCAGGACGCCGTTGCGATAACGGATGACCGTTCGCGCAGCCGCTCGAGTTCCCTCGAGAGTTCGATTGCCGACATCCTTTGCGCTCGGACGCAAGTCGGGCTGCGAATCCGTTTCGGCGAACCTGATAAACGCCTGGTTCGGTTCAGGAAATTGAGCGACCGCGGTGGCGTTCTGATCCGGATGGCCTGTCCATGCACCGTCCATACCGACATTGGCTTCGTTCCGTTTATCGGTTTCCAACGCCTTCAGAGCACGCTCGTTTAATTCGGCATCGACCCGGCTCGGGTAAAGAGCAGTCATTCCACCGATCGCCAGGATTCCGTGTTTATGGCAGATCTCCACAAGCAGCTTACGAAGATTCTGGAAGAATGGAACATCCGTCGGAATCGAGTTTCGGTCGGGCAATACCCAATCGGGATCATGCAGATTAAAGTGAATGAGGCTCGCCATGTAATCCCAACGGCCGAGGTTCAACCCGATGATGTGATCGCGGAGGTTGTAGATGAATTCCTCCATCTGAAATGCAAGCGGGTGCGATTCGACCAGCGCCATGCACTTGATATAGCCTTTCTGCCAGCCTCTCGCCTTCTCAATTGCCTGAAAGAGATCGCGCCAAAACAATGCTTCCTCGGCAGATTCAGATTTTGGAATATAGAAACAGATCGGATGCTTCAATTTAGAAACGTCTGCGCCGAACGCAACCCGCGCAACATCATAGACCGAGGCAGACAAGAGCTCACCTGGAACTATGCCCGCCTGACTGATATGCAGCCCTCGGGCTCGCGTGAAAATCACAGTGCTGCCCTCTTGAATCCCGACTTGTCTGTCCCGCTTTTTATCGTAATAACTAAGGTCTCCGTGCAGCGCGGCTACGACATTCACGATGCCCGTTTCCAGATTTTCCCATGCATTCGCCATCGAATCTTCGAGGTCGAGCATCACGCCCGGAGCACCGGAATTCAGCATCTTCACAACCAGTTCGGCATCATCGGCCGGGCCGGTCATCTGGTTGCGCTGGTCCTCGGCCCATTTCGGCTGCACGATCTGCCATTCGGTGCTCGACGCTTCTGACTCGGGCAGATAATTCGGCAGCCTGCCCGCGTGCGATGCATCGAGAACCTTGGCCCGCATATTTGCAAGCTGTTGCCGGCGAGGCGAAAACTCAACATGCAGCTCATGCAGAAATTCGCCGAACCCCGCCGGCAAATCGTTCCGAAGGTCGAACCCTGCCGGCGCATAGTTTATTCTGGGATCAAATTGCATTTCCTGACTGGTTAACATCTGTTGCCCTTTATGAGTTTGGTTATGTGCTTATTTCATATAGAATGTTCTAAATTCTATGTTCTGTATCTTGAACAATAGTTCGGTTGTATGGCGATGATTATAGGCAAGAGATAATTCGGATGTAAACGAAATTCCATCCCGCGTTCGGCATATTGAACGATTTTTCGATATAATGAACGGGGGCGTTTGTATGAATTGCCGAATGCGACGCAACTAAACCATGCAATATCAACTAGATGAATGAATCCACAAAACACTGTTGAACGTACGCTTTCGATTCTTGAGGCGGCGGGACATAGCGAGCACGGCCTGAGCAATTCGGATATAAGCCGCCGTCTGAAGATACCGAAAAGCTCGGCAAGCTATATCCTGCGCGTCTTGGAGCGCCGCGGATACTTGTTACGCGATGCTGGTTCAGGCAAATACCGGCTCGGACTAAAGCTAATGAGTCTCACGCGCGACATGCTGACGCACATAGACGTCCGCGAAGTTGCCAAGCCGGTTATGGAACAGTTCGTCAATGTGACAAATTTGTCGGCACATCTGGCGGTTCTGGATAACGGGCGCGCCGTTTACGTCGAAAAGGTGGAAGCTCAGGGATTTGTGAAGATGGACATTTGGGTCGGCCACCGGTTGCCGGTTCATTCGACCTCGATAGGCAAAGTGCTGGTTTCCGGCATGAGCGACGATGAGATAACTGCGATTCTGAATCTTCGCGGCATGGACCGCATAACCAAGAAGACCATCGCCACCGTGCCGCGGTTTTTAAAGGAGATCGAAAACGTCAGGAAATTCGGGTTTGCGATCGATAACGAAGAAAACAGCCTTGGCGTACGTTGCGTGTCGGCCCCTGTTTTCGATCTCCAGGGCAAAATCATAGCCGCACTCGGCACTTCGAGCACGATAATGCAGCTCGATGATGCGAACCTTTCCGGCACGGTCGAATTGATTCGCAGCTGCGCATTACAGGTTTCAGAAAAAATGGGATACCTACCGAGGCGTCCCCGATAGCGAGCGTTATTTCGCCTGGCGCAAAATAGACGCCCGGGCATTCCGATTCTAGACGGTCCATTTAATAACACCGGCGAGGGGCTAGCGGCTCTTCACCCGAAGGCTGAAAAATTACACACCGCGCCTTTGTAACTCCGGCGTCTCCCTAGTAAAATTTAAGTTTGCCGATGAGCGGGATTTCCGAACCTGTGGAACAGGCTGAGGCCATAAAGCCGCCGACACACGGCCGGATTCTCTTGATAATGGCGATACTTTGCGTCACGGGCGCTATTGCCGGAGCCGTTTTTCATTCTCCGTCGTTCGGAATCGGAATACTGGTTGGCGGCGTATTAGCGTTTGTAAATTATTATTGGCTGCGGCATTCGCTGAAAAAGATTTTCGCTTCGGCCGCTGACGGCGAACGTCCAAAAATCTCCGCACTGCGTTACATTTTGCGTTACTTAACGCTGGCTGCGGTGATCGCCGTCATTTTTGCATTAGGCATACTGCCGATCGTTCCGGTAATTCTCGGAATGGGCAGCTTCGGATTTGCCGTAGTCGTTGACGGTTTGATAAAAATTTTTTATCGATAGTGTTAGTAGCCCGACCGCGAGTAAGCGCGAAAAATGCAGAAGCCCGCACGAAGTAATGGCGAACATAATAGTTGAGCGATACGCCCTTACTTTGTGCGGGCTTTTGCAAAAAAAGGAAAATTAGGGATGTTTCTATTTGCAGAAGGCGGCGGACATCACACGCCATTAATTGTTGATTTCATAAACCGCTACGTTGGCGAGCCGCTTTATCGTATTCAGATGGCGACCACGCACGTGTGGTGGACGGCTTTCTTTAAGAAGTTCGGCACCACGCCGGAAAAAGTTTTCGGCGCGGAATATTCGCCCGAAAACGCGATCCCGTGGTACACGGTCATGTTCGTGATCGCGTGCATCCTGACGGTTATCCTGATCCGCATTTTCAAGGGCAAGCTCTCCGAAGACGATCCGCGACCCGGACAGATGACGCTCGAAGCCGGTTTTCTGGCGATCAAAGATCTGGTCGTAAAAGTGATCGGCGAGCACGGCTACAAATATTTCCCGGTCGTCGCCACGTTCGCAACGCTGGTGCTGATCTCGAACCTAATGGGTTTGTTTCCGCTCTTCATGGCGCCGACGGCGTCGGTCAACGTGACGTACGCGCTGGCTATATCGTCATTCGTTTATTACAACTACGTCGGAATTCACGAGAACGGACTGGTCGGCCATTTTAAGCATTTCGCCGGGCCAAAGCTTCCAGTTTATTTGTTTGCGATTACAGGTTTGATCTTCGTAGTCGAACTGGTCAGCAACATGATCCGGCCATTCACGCTCGGCGTCCGGCTGTTTGCCAATATGTTCGCGGACGAGAAGATCTTCATGGAGATCACGAATCTGTTTCCGCCGTTCACCCAAGTTTTATTGCCGCTGCTTTTGACAACGTTGGCCGTTTTCGTCGCGTTCGTGCAGACGCTGGTGTTCACGCTGCTCTCGATGATCTACATCAGCGAGGTTTCGCATCCGCACGAAGAGCATCATGCTGACGAACATCACGAAGAAGCTCATGGCGAGTCGGCCGCGGCGACGGCCTGAATGCAGAAGCCCGCGCGTTAGCGCGGGGCGATATCGAGTATTGAACGCAAATGCGTTCATTTGCCGGGAACATAACGGCTTCGAACGGGAACACGTTTAAAAACTTGCGATTTATAGCAGATATGCCCGCACGCATCAGGCGCGCTTGACTCTTGGGGAGTATAAAATCAAGTGCATACCGGAAGCGAGGCGAAATAATAAACACGAAGCAGGTTATCGGAACGGTTCTCCTTAAAAAAACGTAAATAAAATAGGAGAAGAAAATGAAAAAACTAAAATATGTTTTCTACGCAACTCTCGCGATCGCGATGATGACCGTTGTCGCCGCCGCACAGCCCGGCGCAGCCGCGGATAACGCGTTCACCGTCAACGCCGCTAAAGCGATCGGCGCGGGCATCGGCTTCGGTCTCGCCGCGGGTCTCGCGGGCATCGGCCAGGGACTGGTCGGCTCGCGAGCCGCCGAAGGCGCCGCACGCAATCCCGGCGCGGCCGGAACGGTACAGACGATGATGATCATCGCTCTTGCGCTGATCGAATCTCTGGTGCTGTTTGCTCTGCTTATCGCCTTCGTCGTTGTCGGAACTGTCAGCACGACCGCTCAGTAATCGAACCAATAAATTTTCCTGCGGGAGCGGTCGGAAGGACTTGCTCCCGCATTTTTGTCTTCATTTGCGATGTGAGAAAATTAGAAATCGACCAAAAATTTGTGTGCAACTTTTGTTTGGCGTAGGCGTTCTAACTTTAAATGACAAACACACTTACAGGCACGATTATCGCGGAAAAATACCGGCTCGGCGACCGTTTGCGGAGCGGCGAGCAGAGTGACCTGTATGAAGCCCGGCACGTTTTGATGGACAAACCGGTGGCGATACGCGTGCTGCGACCGAGCCTGGCAACGGACAGTGCGAACAACGAAAATTTCTTCGCCGCAGCAAAAACCGCGTCTCAAATCTCGAACCCGCACCTTCTCGCCATCAATGATTTCGGCACCGACCGTGAAGGATTTCGATATGCCGTCTATGAACCGCTCTTGGGGAAATCGTTAAAAAAAGTGATCGCCGAAGACGGCACGTTTCCCGCGCGCTCGGCGGTCGAGGTTGCACGGCAGACGGCGGAAGCGTTGGCAGCCTCGCACGCCGCCGGTCGCGTGCACGGAGATCTTACGACCGAGAATGTGATCCTCACCGGCAGCGACGGCGTCGCGGTGAAGGTGATCGATTTCGGAGCGCCGAATGCGCTGATGGCGGAGCGGACCGACGCGGCAGATTTCGCATATCTCGCGCCCGAACAATGTTCCGGCTCTGACACGCCGGACGAGCGCGGCGACATTTATTCACTCGGCGTCATTCTTTACGAAATGCTCGCGGGCGTTCCGCCCTTCACGGGCGAGAAACCGTCAGACGTGATGGTGAAACACATCGACGAGCCGCCTGCGCCTCTCTCCGCATTTCGCAGCGATTTGCCGGAGACGATCGAGCCGATCATCGCAAAAGCTTTGTCGAAAAATGGGGAAATGCGCCAGCAAACCGCTGCGGAATTTGCCGACGAGCTCGCTTCGATTTCCGGCGGACTTGCTGCACAGGCTGCAGCCGCGCCGCAAAACAATCTTTGGAAAACGGCGTTCGTCGTGATGGTCGGGATGACGCTGCTGTCGGCTTTTCTCATCTACGGCACCTATGTTCGGCGAACCGAGCCGGCGACCGCGCTGCAGCCGGACGCAAACGGCCTGCCCGTTCAGCCGATCAATCCCGCGACCGGCGCCGAAGAACAAATGCTTGCCGCGATGCCTGCGTTGACCGCAGATACGATCGCGAATTCGAACCTAAGCCAGCCGCCGGGAACGCTGCCGGGCGGCGACGGCTATAACCCGTGGGCGACCGGCGCGCCGCCGCCTGGAGCGCCGTATGTTCCGCCCGGCGGACAGATCGTCACGATCGACCCTACGACCGGAAGCCCGTTCATGCCGCCCGACGGCGGCGTGGTGCTCGTCCCGGTTCCCGTGAACACAAACACCAACACGGCGAAACCTACGCCGACTCCGAAACCGGCCGCGAATGCAAACACCGGCTCGCCGCAAGCGACGCCTACGCCGAAGGTAAATCCTTCGCCCGCAAAGCCGATGCCCCGGCCCACTCGGACGCCTGTTGCCCGCCCGAAAGCCGTCGGTGAAAACGACGGTAACTAAGCCTGAACGGCGAGATCGAACACAGCTTTTACGGCAAGCAGTAAAACCGCGGCAAGAAAAATTCTTCGCAGCCAAACCTCGTTCATTCGTGAAGCGTAATGAGCCCCGATAAAAGCTCCGACAAACATCGTCACGCCAAGCAAGATTCCCAGCTTGAAATCGACAAGCCCCTGATAAATAAAAACCAGCGTCGCCACCGACGACGAAAAAATATTTATCACTTTGGTTGCCGCTATCGATTCCGCAAAGCTCATTCCGAAAAAAGCCACGAGGCTTGCTGTCAGCACCGTCACATAACCGCCGCTGTAAAGCCCGCCGTATATCGCCAATAAGAAAACTATCGCGAACCCTGAAAGGAAATAAAAGCTCCCCTCCTTACGAAGGAGGGGTGTCGGCGCTTCGCCGACGGGGTGGTTCTCTTTGACGCCGCCGCGCGATCCCTGGGAAGGACGCAACACAGTAAACAACACGATCGCGATCATCGCGACGGTCACGATGATCTTTATCGCCTCGCTAGTCACCAACCCGACGATCGCCGCCCCGACCGCAGACCCGATCAACGTTAGCGCGATCATCGGCGACAACCGCTTCACATCCACCGCGCCCCGCCGCAAAAACGGTATCGCCCCGCCCACCGCCATAAACACCAACCCAAACATGTTCGTCGCCACCGCAACCTTCTCATCCACCCCAACCTCAAACATCACCGGCACCGCGATCAAAGAATTACTCCCCGTCACCACGCCGATAACGCTCGTTATGAAAAATAGAATGATGAGAATGACAATAGACGATGTTGACATCGAGGTGTGATTTTACAGACCACTGAGCCAGAATCAAACTTGTCCAAAACTATATCGCCCGACCCTAAATCAAAAAAAGGGAAGGCCGAAGCCTTCCCAGAGATCGATCTCTCGATAATTCTTTCCTTTAGAAAAGGATCCTTAGACCGAACTGAACTACACGGGCACTGAGCGGTACGCCCGTATTGTCGGCATAGCCGAACCCGGCATCGTCCAACCAGAGGCTGGCAGGTTGGGTTGACCCCGCTGCCACGCCAAACCCCGCGTTAGGATGATTCAACGCGTTGAAAGCTTCAGCACGGAACTGAATACGCCATTTCTCGGTAATATTCGTTGTCTTGAAAATACCGAAGTTAAGGTTATTCAATCTCGGGCCAATCTCCGTGTTGCGTCCGACGGTTCCGAACGGTGTTCCGAAAAACGCAGCGGCGCCCGGACCATTGTAAATGTGCCTCACGTCATTCGCCGTTACGACCGTAACAGTCCCGCGATTGAGGTCGTTGAACGAATAGAAGCCATTCGCATTGGCGACCGGAGCCCCGAAAAGAAGCGCAGCGTCACGCTGGTTAATACCAACGGTACCTACAGGCGCATTCGGGTTTGAGGAGAACGGACGAAGCGTATCCCAACCGATGAACGTTCCGACCCAGGCTGTGTCCTCATAAGTCGGCAAGCCGCACAACACCGCACAGTATTGCTGCGGCGTGTAAGGCCGGCCGGTGGCCAGATTATATATTCCGTTGACCTGCCATCCGCCAAGAAGCTTACCGACAAAACCATCCTGTGATCTAAAAACAGGAATGTCGTAGATAAAGTTCATGGAGAAGGCATGCGGTCGGTGGAATCCGGAAAGTCCGCGTTCCGCTTCAACTACGTCAAACGGGTTCTGCGCACCGGCGTTTTCGCCGAACGAGAAGATCTCCGATGCATTGTCAATAGCCTTCGAGAAGGTATATGACGCGCCGAAGTTCAGGTTCTTGTCAAGGAAACGTCCGTTGTAACGCATTTGAAGCGAGTCATACTGCGACGAGCCGTCATTCGTGCGTGAACGAATCAAGCCGCGGCCGGCAAGAAGCCTGCCGTTGCAAGCCGCTTCGTTGTCGGGCGTCGCCGGATTGTTAACGCAGACCTGCGGTGCAGGAGCACCATTCAGTTGGCCCGAAAAAGATGGGAATGTGAATCCGCCTGCTGAGAACCCGTTGAAGAGGTTGTCGTAACGCGGATTGCCGTTAACAGTTTGGAAAAGCTCTTTGCCCTTGTTGCCAACGTAACGGATCTCAAATACGTTACTTGCGTTGATCTGCCGTTGTATTCCAAAAGAATACTGCATCGCGTAAGGCGAGTGGAAATCCGGCGAAACGATTGTCTGCGTTAACAGACGCGGATCGAACGTGTTTCTCGCCAATCGGGAGGATGCAGCCGCACGAACATTTGAACCTGTTGGGTTCGCCGGAAGCCCGACCACGTTGGCACCCAATAGCGTGTCAAGGAAAACGATCGGAGCCGACGTCGAGATGTTCAACATAATGTTGTAAAACACCGGATCGTAGGCGACCGAAAATCCTCCGCGAATTACGGTGTCACTCGATTCGCCAAACAAAAATCTCGAGAATTTGCTGTCGCCGAAATCAGGCGACCACGCAAAACCGAGTCTCGGCGCGAAGTTATTCTTATCCGCCGGAAGCTTGCCAAACGTTCTCGCTTCGATAGGAAGGTTCTGTCGCCAGAATGCTCTTGCCGGGTCGCTTTCGCGCTCAACCGTCAGTTCGTTTAGCAAATTGATCGGCTGGCCGCTGTATTCATATCTCAGTCCCAAATTAAGGGTCAGATTGGGTCTGACTCTCCAGTCGTCCTGAAAGAAGAAGAACCGATCCCACTGCTTATAGTCGAGCGTCGGTTCGCCGTCAGCCAGCTGAATGCTCGCAGGCATATTGTTTACGATCGAGCCCACTGAGCTGAAAAGGAAGTTGCCGTTTATATTCGGCAGGAAAGGCACCGAATTCTTCAGATAACGAAGATCGACGCCAAACAGGATCGTGTGGTTTCCGGTCGTGACGCTAAGCTTGTCGCCGAACTGGTAAACGTCCACTATGCGCCCCTGGGGCAGGTTTGTGGCCTGACCGATCGACTGGCCGGGTGCGTTGGTAACGTTGCCTCGAAGCCCGCTTAGTCTGATCAATGCAAACGAATCGGCTACCTGCGCGGGATCGGGAATACAGCCCGTCAGCGGATCTTCGCAGCCGCCGCCAAACTTCACCGACAGGCGCTGAAACGTTGCCTGGAAGTTGTTAAAGACGGTGGCCGAGATCTGCTTGTTATAGAAACCGCTGAGGTTGGTGCTTCGCGCCGGAAGGTCGCCGGTGAAGCCATTGTTTCCGCCCAATGCATTGACGGAAACAGAATCCTGCCACAGATAACGAATGCTCAGGTTGTCTTCCGGCGTAAGGTTGACGTCGCCTCTGAGCGAAAACTCGTTCTGATCAAAGGGAACCGAAAACTGGCGAACCGGCTCGGCAACATTGAAAAACCCTGTTTCATTACCGCCGATTACACAGTTTACAGCCGGCGTAGCCGAGATACACGCTCTTTCAATCGCCGGTGCACCCGGACGATCAGTGCGCATCGATACCGTGCCAAAGTTGCTTAGTGCAAATGCGCCTTGGGTGGTCAATGCCTTGATGACGTTGTTGCCCGGAAATGCTGCATTAAGGCGTGCAAATTCAGACGGCAAAACCGCCAACGCACGCGTTCCAAGTCGAGACGTGAAATCCTGTTTCTGTCGGATGCCTTGATAGCTTCCGAAAAAGAATGCACGATTCTTAATTATCGGGCCGCCGAAGGTGCCGCCAAACACGTTGCTGATAAACTTGTCCGGCTTTTCAATCGAGCCGCTTCTGCGCTCAATGTTGTTAAGAGCATCCAAAGCCGCTGCATTTCGGTGAAATAGAAATGCCGTGCCGTGGAAATCATTGGTTCCGCCTTTCGTGATGATATTCACGATGGCGCCCTGGTTGCGGCCGTACTGTGCCGAATAGTTATTGGTGATTACCTGAAATTCGGACACCAGGTCCTGATTGGATACGAAGTAGCTCGGACCGCCGATTGAAAGATCGTTGTTGTCCGTGCCGTCGATGGTGAAGTTATTTGAACGGGCTCGGTTGCCGTTTACCGACAGCGTCGTTCCGTTGCTGTTGACGTTGCCGAATCCCGGCGTAACGCCCGGAATGTTGAGCGCCAGCGTATCGATGCCGCCGCCCGCCGCATTTGACGGCAGATCCGAAACCTTTCGGCTGTCGAAGTTCGCCGATATCTCGGAAGTGGTCTGCGCTACTTCATCGGCGCTTGCCACGACCGTCACTACCTCGGCCGCAACTCCGACTTCAAGCGCGATCTGGACGTTGGCCTCCAAACCGAGCCGTACAGGAATGGCGGTAGTTGTATTGGTTTTAAAGCCCTGGCCGCTTACCGTAACTGAATACGTGCCCGGGATCAAATTAATAAAGGTAAATGTGCCCTCGCCCGAAGTTGTAAACTGGGGCGTTTCGACACCGGTTGACTCATTTTTCGCGACTACGGTCATTCCGGGTACGACTTTCCCCGTCGGATCGACCACTGTGCCGCGCAGAGTTCCGTAGTTTTGCTGTGCGAGAACCGCCGTGGCGCTGAAAAGCAAAAACATCAGCAGACAAAGCGGAGCTCGAAAAACAAATGGCCTCATTGTTGTCATTTCTAATCCTCCTGAATTCATGGATTTCTCAATAGAAAGGAAGTGTTTCCGACGCATTTATCGCAACAACTATGCCAATTCCAGGAATTTCGACGATCCACGCAGTCTCCTTCTAATAGCAAAGCTTCAATACCTTTCCTTTCTATAACTTCCGGACAATGGATTTTGGATGTCCGTTGTAATATTTCTGTCGGAAGATCGTTGAAATCTATCGCTCCAGGCGTTTCTGATTAGATTCTTGGACGAAATCCAAATTCTCATTCAAAAATTCGTTTATTCAAGAAATTGCACAACGCTCAGGATTTCGTCACTATGCGGTTCGTTTTGATCTTCGAGTTTAAGGTTGTGGCATTGAGGCCTAGCAGGCGGGCGGCGCGGGATTGGTGGCCGTTGGTTTGGTCTAGGGCGCGGCGGATTAGGTCGATCTATCTCCAGGAATATGAACTCTCTCGAAGAAATTGTAAATCTGGCAGGCCAATGAACTTGATTTGAACCGCTTAAGTTATGAAAACATTATGCTTCCGCAATCAAGCTGTCGTAGGCACGCGAATTGCCTTGCGCTAAAGCATGCTGCATGATTTGCAGTAAGAATCCGAAGCAAAATTCTTTGGTCGTGATGGCTTTCTGATTCAGCCAAAAATTGTGTTCTCTCATGCACTGCACCGTCTTGGCTGTGAAAAGGGAATGTTGAAAGTATCGCTGATCCCGGCAAACACTAATGTAGGAGAATCGAAATATGAATAGAATTCCATCGTATGTATCATTTCTCGCGGCGGCTGTATTCGTGATCGTTTTAGGCGCCCCATTCGTTTCCGCGCAGACGAGCCGCGGAACGATCGCCGGAACTGTTAGTGACCCGAACGGTGCGGTCGTCTCAGGCGCGAATGTAGAAATAGTAAACAAGGCAACTAACGTGTCGCGCACATCTGCGACCAACAGCTCGGGGTATTATCGCTTCGACGCTGTTGAGCTTGGTGAATACGACGTAAAAGTAGCAGCAACCGGATTCAAAACCCTGACAACCACCAGTGTTAAGGTTTCCGCGAATTTGACGACAGATATCGATGCAAGACTTGAAATTGGAGCTGAGTCAGCTTCAGTTGAGGTCACTGCCGATGCCGAGGTGCTGCAGACAACGGAACCCGTTCGCGGCGGTAACTTCTCGACAAGGCAGGTTCAGAATTTGCCGCTCGCAGGATTAAATCCATATGACCTTGGTCGCCTGCTTCCGGGTGTGGTTTCACCGTCAGGGAGCTCTACTTTTGGAAACGACTCTCAGTTTTCGGTCAACGGCCAAAGGCCGAGAGCAAACAATTATCTTATTGACGGAACTGAGAATAACGATATCTCCGTCACCGGTCCTGCCAGCCAAATAAATAATGAAGATGCCGTCCAGGAAGTGTCGCTACAAACTGGTTTGTTCAGTGCGGAATTCGGCCGTGCCGGCGGCGGCGTTTTTAATCTTGTTACAAAAGCCGGAACCAATGATTTTCACGGCTCTCTGCGATGGCTCTATTTTTCCCAGAAATTTAATGCCCTGACAAACGGCCAAAGGCTCGCCGGATTGACTAGGCCGGCTGTTTTTAACGAGAACGTCTTTAGTGGAACCATCGGCGGCCCGCTACCTCTTCCTCGTTTTGGCGATAAAGGTGGGCCTTATTTTACGTCGGGCAGGGACAAAACCTTTTTCTTTTTTGGCCTTCAGTATGATCGTTTCCGCACCAGTGCAAGCTTTGGCCCATTTCGCGTCCCCACGGTAAACGGTGTAAACCAGCTACGAGCGCTCTTTCCGGCGGGCACTAACGCTCGGGTTGACCTTTACCTTGACGCGATCGGCTCCGCCAGAGGTTTAACCACCCTTCAAACGATAGCCCTCGGCACTGGCCCCGACGGTTTTGGAAACGTAGTGCCTCGCGGTTCCGTCGAGACAGGACTAATAGGTTTTCCCGCCTCATCTCAAACGAATGTCCGTCAATACGTCTTTCGCATCGATCACCGTATCAATGACAGGCATCAAATCGGTATTCGTTACCTTGACGACGACACAGTTGTTCCCAACGCGGCAATGAATTCGCCCGGTTTTACTCGCGACTTCACAGGCAACTCTCGTAACTTGCTCTTTACCCACACGTGGGTGATCAAATCGAACATTACAAACGAGCTCAGGGTTTCTCCCTACGGCTTGATCAATTTCGATTTTCCGATTTCACCGGATGCCCCAGCACTAGTGTGATGTATCAGTAATATCTTTATAATAATAGTTTTTCATGTTAAGGTTGGAGTCATGTGGAAACCAAGTGATGCTTTGAAGATGACGGAAGACCAAAGACGAACGCTTGAAGCCTG
>Ga0187894_10001376_pt1 | contig 31339 bp, 22 predicted proteins | sample GBC1701081metaG_FD_136650 | JGI IMG/M metagenome (GOLD analysis project Ga0187894, IMG submission 136650) | White microbial mat communities from a lava cave in the Kipuka Kanohina Cave System on the Island of Hawaii, USA - GBC170108-1 metaG ...
CGAGCCGGGCGTGTGGTACGCAGGCTCTTCACCGCAGGGGCTTTTCCGTTCGGAGGATGACGGAGACAGTTGGGAGTCGGTCACGGGCTTCAACGATCATCCGATGCGTGAGGCGTGGACCGGAGGCGAGCAGGACGGCACGCCTGACGGACCGAAGATGCATTCAATCATCGTTGACCCGCGCGATCCGAATCATTTGTACATAGGGATGTCGAGCGGCGGCGTGTTTGAAAGCGCGGACAGAGGCGCTGATTGGAAGCCGCTCAACGCCGGTTGTCTCTCTGGAGGCGGGCCTGAAGAGTACCCGGAGTATGGCCAGGACCCGCATTGTGTGCGAATGCATCCGATGGCGCCTGACATTCTCTATCAGCAGAACCATTGCGGCATTTACCGGATGGACCGCGCCGCGCCCGACGGAAACCCCCGCTGGGTTCGCATTGGCGAGAAGATGCCGAAATCGGTCGGCGACATCGGCTTCCCGATGGCGCTGCACCCGCGCGACCCCGACACCGCCTGGGTCTTCCCGATGGACGGAACTCAAGTCTGGCCGCGCACTTCTCCCGGAGGCAAGCCCGCCGCATACGTCACCCGCAACGCCGGAAAGACCTGGAAGCGGTTGGACGAGGGATTGCCCGTTGAACAAGCCTGGTTCACCGTCTTTCGACAGGCGATGACCGCCGACGCGCGCGATCCAGTCGGAATCTATTTCGGCACGACCTGCGGGGAAATCTGGGCGAGCGCCAACGAAGGCGAGAAATGGATCTGCATCGCCCGTCATCTGCCGCACATTTACGCGGTCGAAGCCGCCCAGATGTAATGAGGATCGAGGATAGAAGATCGAGGATGGAAGATCGCGTCATCTATTCGATCCTCGATCCTCGATCCTCGATCCTTTATCGGGAGTGTTATGAAAGTCCACATTCCAAGCCCGCTGCTGTCCTACACGAATCAGCAGAACGATGTCGAAGCGAATGGCTCGACCATCGCTGAAATGCTGAATGATTTGAACCGGCAATATCCCGGCATTCGCTTTCGGATGATTGATGAGCAGGATTCGATCCGCCCGCACATGAAAATCTTCGTCAATGGCGAACAGGTGTGGAGGCTTGACACCGCTCTCAAGGATTCGGATGAGGTCTATATTTTGCAGGCGTTGAGCGGAGGGTGAGTATCTTACGCGCGTTGGCGGCGAAGGATTTTTTCCAGGTCTTCCATCAGTTCTGGCATTTCGAGGACGTCGGCGAATTGACCGACCCAGAATCTGATTCGTCCGAGGTCCAAGCTCTGCTCGATGTTGAGAATGGCTTCAATGTCGGCGATGTCTTTGGGCCGGCGGGCGATAGCTTTCATGATGACCAGATCTTCAGGTGTCGCCACCTTGAGTTTCAATAAGCCAATGTCGAGCGTGCGGGCGCGCGCGATCATCTCGTTCTCGAACGGCAGCGCGCCGCACGAGAGATCAACTGGAATCCCGGTTGGCCGGTGTTGCAGGAGCAACACTCGGTTCGAACGCGCAAAATCCACTGCATCATTGATACGCGGGACAAAGCCGTAAGCGGCGCCAGAGCGCAAGAATGATTCCACGTCGCCGGTATCAAGCCAGAGAAGCGCATCTATGTCCTTCGTCGTTCGCGCGCCGACAAGCAGCGAAACCCCGATCCCTCCAATCGTGACATAGGGGGTTTGCGTAGCTTCTAACCACGGCAGAAGGTCTTTCAGGACGAGAGCAAATTCAATTGGAAAATCCGTTGATTGGGACATAGTTGGTATTTACTCCAAGTTTCTCTCGGAGCTTACGCCATAGCTCCCACACTATTTCTTCATCATCTTGGGGAAGCTGGGGCCAGCCGATCATCTTTCCAAAGCGGTACAACATACCCAAATCTCTAAACCTCTCTTCGGGTGTTTTGCTACGCGCCTCTTCAATAACGACCCGGTTGACGGCGGCCCAACTCTGCTTGAATTGAATCACTTCTTCCTTAGTCATATTGCCTCCATTCAATAGCAGCTTACTTGAAGTCTCTGATCAGAACAACGTTCGTCGCCCACAGTCCTCGCACGCAGGCCAGGTATTGGCCGTCGCGCGACCAGTCGAAGCCGAAGATCCGATCGTTTTCGAATCTGGCCAACTGTCTAGGCGATCCGCCGTCGAGCGGTTGAACCCAGAGCGCAGACGCGTCATTGTCGGAATCCACCGCGTATACCAGGCCGCGTCCGTCCGGGGTCCACGCGACGTACAGAGTACCACCGGGTGGTTGCGGAAAGATTTTCACCGGCGGCCCGCCCTCGAAGGGGTAGACCGCCAGCTTCCACTCCCATACCTCCGTCGACGCGTAAATACAGGCGACCAGCTTCCCGTCGGGAGAGACGGATGGGCGCATGGTGAATTCGCTGGTCAACTGCGTGGGCGAGCCGCCGTCAATCGGAACCTTCCACAAGGTCGGAAGTCCGCCGCCTTTCGTTTCCAGCCTGGTATAGACCACCCAGCGGCCGTCGGGGAAACAGCTCGGATGATCTTCACCGGTACCGTTGGTTAACTGGATCGGGTTGCCGCCGTTAATGTCCATTCGCCAGATGTGTCGCACGCCCCCGTTGAGGTCGGAGTAATACACAATGTAGCGGCCATCGGATGTGACGGTCCCGAGTCCCACGGTCACACGGCCCGTCAGATCGCCCAGCAGGTTTTTCTGATTACTTCCATCGGCGTCCATGATCGAGATCGTGGCGGCTTCGCCGACTTCCGATTCGTACACGATCCTGCCATCGGGCGTCCAGGAAAGCCGGCCCGGGTATCCGCCGGCTCCGGAGGTGATCTGCCTGAACCGGCTCGCATCCACAGTCGAGTTGGGGGCCGGGATGAGCCATACGTTGGCTACCTGGCTTTGCCGCAGCGCAACCAGCGAGCGCTTGTCAGATGACATGTTCATGCGGACGTAGGAGGCCGAGTCATTGGTAATCCTCCGCGCTGCGCCGCCAGGATAAGAAAGATGCCAGACCTGCCTGGACGCTGAATGTTCATCGCTCGCGACCATCAGGATCCCGCCCGAGTCGGCCAGCCATTCCACCTGGCCAATCCATCGCCATTTCTGCGTGGAGATTGGTTTCCACCTCCATTCGCCGACGCGCATGGCGACGACGTACATATGCTTCCCACCCCTTGAATGGCCGGCCGCGCAGGCGATCCACTGGCCGTCCGGCGACCAGGCCGGATACTCGAAACTTTCGGGATAATCAATTGACGCGACCTCTTTCTCCCCGCTGCCATCAGCGTTGGCCACAAATAAGACGGCCTGCCGGCGATCAGTGACATGGCGGCGAAAAACGAACTGCGAGCCATCGGGTGAGAAAGAGACGCCCCTCTCGACCTTCTCGATCAGCTTCTTCGACGGGCCGCCCAGGGTTGGGACGCGATAGAGCGTGCGGTCTGCGGTGGTGATGTAGTAGATGTACCTCCCGTCGGGCGTGAATGTCAGCAGGTAATACTGAAGTTCAGCGGGCGGGATTATCTGCTGGCTGGTGGACGCGCCAAGTTGTGTGATCCAGAGGCTGCCCCGCAGCGGGCTTTCCATCACGCCATAAGCGGCGTACTTCCCGTCCGGCGAAATCGCCACGCTCGAGATGTTGCCGGTGTTGGTGAGGTTCGTGACGCTTATCTGCCGGAAAGGCTCCGGAGATCGGGTCGAGCGAAAGACTAGCCAGCCGGCTGTCACGAATATGGCGGCGAGTAGCGCGCCGGCGCCGATCGCCATTACCTTTCTGCGCCCATTCCTCCCCGCGACGGGGTTCGCCGAACCGTCGGCGGCTGCGACGGATTCGGTTTTCACAGCAGGTTCGACTTCGCTAACCTCTTCCAACGTATCATTAATTGTGGCGGCGAACCGGTAGCCGCGCCGCGGAACCGTCGCAATGTATCCTTCTCCATTAGGCGCCTGCCCCAGGGCTTTTCGCAGCGTGTAGATGTTCTGCGCCAGGTTGCTCTCCTCGACAAAAGTGTCCGGCCAGACCTTTTCCATCAATTCTTCTTTGCTCACTATGGCTCCGCGCCGCTCCACCAATGCCAGCAGGACCTCAAAAGCCTTCTGGGTCAGCGGCACAAGCTCACCCTCGCACATCAGCATGCGCTCGGTCAGATCAATGCGGAAACTGCCGAACTCATAAAAACGCTTGGTTTGTCGCGACATAGCGGATTTGAAAACTGTTTGAGAACTATTTGATGGGCCGTTTGAAGACTTCTCCGCGCCGATTCCGGCATTGTCCGTCGCACGTTGACGGGGCGGATGATTGATCAAGCTCTGTACGGCGCGCTGTCCTGCGAATTGTATCGTAAGGCTACGGGTGAACAAACGCAGGCCAATGCTGGAAATCTTTGAGAGGAGAAATAAATGAAAAAGCGCGCAGCTTCGACACTATTGGCAGTCTGCCTGGCGCTGACCTGGTTTTCGGTAGCTCGAGCGGACGGATCTGGGATGGAGCAGGGTGAGGCGCCGGCGCTACCGCCCAATTTGATTGCGACCCGGGATGCGAGACGGCTGTTGGAGAAGGTCTGGCGGCGTTCGCCCACATTCAGGCTTCAGTGCGCGCGAATCTCCCAGGCGCAATGGCTGAGGATCAAGCTCAGCTTTACAGCGAGAGCGACGATCCCCCAGAGGTACCGGGCGTTGGCGATTGTCAATAAGCGGGATGGGCTGGTCACGATACGAATCTTTACGTTGAGTGATTACGTCGAACTGATTGGCCACGAGTTCGAGCATGTGGTGGAGCAGATCGAAGGCGTGGACCTCAATGCGTTGGTCGCGGAAAGGAACGGCGCCGCGCGCCGTCACGAGGACGGCGGGATTGAAACAGAGCGGGCGTTGAACGCGGGGCGCAAAATCGAAGCTGAATACAACCGCGCGAAGAGCTAAGACGACTATGAACACCAAGTCAGGCGCCATATCAATTACTCAAAAGCTCGCGCGCGCCAAGGTGGAGGACTTCGACGACGCGCAGGCCGAAGCTTTCGCCGATCGGATGATCGAGGCGCTCAATTCGGCCGCGCTCGCCCTGATGATCAGCGTCGGCCATCGCACGAAGCTCTTTGACGTGATGGCCAGGATTGATCCGGCGACGAGCGGGCAGATCGCGCGGGCGGCGCGCTTGGACGAACGTTATGCGCGCGAATGGCTCGACGCGATGGCCACATGCGGCGTCGTCGAATATTACCAGGTGGGTGAGACTTATTATCTGCCGTCGGAGCACGCGGCCTCGCTGACGCGAGCGTCCGCGCCGGTCAATGTCGCCTCGACCATGCGGTTCATCCCGCTGATCGGCGCCGTGGAAGATCAGATTGTCGAATGTTTCCTGAACGGCGGCGCGGCGCCTTACTCGTCTCATCCATGCTTTCAGGAGGCGCTGGCCGGAGAGAACGTCGCGGGCGCGGCGTCTGCGCTCTCCGCGATCATGGATTCGATTCTGCCGCTCGTCCCCGGCTTGGCGGAGGCGATCTGCACGCCGGACGAATCCGCCTGAAGGCGGGACTACAAACGCTTTTTTCCAGGATTCCGCCTGAAGGCGGGACTACAAACAGAGGGAATCAACAGGAGAAGGATATGAGTCAACATGCAGCAAAAACTATCAATCAAGCGAAGGCCGAGGCTTTCGCCGACCGGATGCTTGACACTTTGAACAAAGCGGCGGCGGCGCTGATGGTCAGCGTCGGCCACAGGACCGAACTTTTCGACACCATGGCCGACCTGCCGCCGGCGACGAGCGAGCGGATCGCGAAGGCCGCCGGAGTGAACGAACGCTACGCGCGCGAATGGCTCGGGGCGATGGTTACGGCGCGGATCGTTGATTACGATCCGGCCAAAGGGACCTACTTTCTGCCGCGTGAACACGCCGCTTTCCTGACGCGGGCCGCGGCGCCGAACAACCTCGCCGCGACCGCGCAGTTCATTCCAGTGCTCGCTTCGGTGGAGGACGGGATAGTCGAGTCGTTCCGAAAAGGCGGCGGCGTTCCCTATTCGTCATACCCGCGCTTCCACGAGGTGATGGCCGAAGAGAGCAATCAGACGGTCGTCGCGGGTCTGGTTGACGCGATACTGCCGCTCGTTCCCGGTTTGATTGAAGACCTGAGCGAAGGCCTTGACGCGCTGGACATCGGTTGCGGCCGCGGCCGCGCGCTCATCCTGATGGCGAAAACTTTTCCGAAGAGCAGTTTCACCGGATACGATTTTTCGGAAGAAGCGATCGCCTCGGGCAGCGCGGAAGCCGCCCGGCAGGGACTCGCCAACATCCGCTTCGAGGCGCGGGATGTGGCTCGGATCGACGAGCCTGCGCGCTACGACCTGATCACGGCCTTCGACGCGATTCACGACCAGGCGGCGCCGCGCGAAGTCCTGAAGGCCATCGCTCGCGCGCTGCGCCCAGGCGGGGTCTTCCTCATGCAGGATATCCGCGCGTCGAGCCGCGTCCACAAGAACATCGATCATCCGCTGGGGACATATGCCTACACAATCTCGTGCCTGCATTGCATGACCGTCTCGCTGGCTCTCGGCGGAGAAGGACTGGGCGCCGCCTGGGGCGAGGAGAAGGCCTTGGAACTGCTGGCAGAGGCCGGGTTCGAGAATGTGGATGTCAGACGGCTTCAACACGACATCATCAATAACTATTACATTGCCGCGAAGAGCTAACGGCTCATAGGAATTACGGAAACACATAGCTCCGTTGCGGAAAGGTTTGGACGGATGCCGCGGGCTTGTCCCATTGGTATCTACACAAATTGTGGGCGCGTCTTCGTCCCGGAGAGACGCCGGATATTAGCCGGTGATGAAATCACCGGAACCGCATCCACCTAGTTTCCCAGCCCTGAAAGGGCGACAGACCAGGCTCGATCCGTCGCCCCTGCCGGGGCTGGATGGTCTTTTCATCTGCTTCGGGTGATTTCATCACCGGCTAATATCCGCTGTGCCTCCGGCACAAAGATTTGTGTAGATACCAATGGCGCGAGGCCGTGGCATCTTCCTCGTAGATTTTGTCAAGGTTGAAGCTGCTCAACTCTTGTAAGTCGAACCTTTCCGCAACAGAGATACATAGAGGTCATAAAAGGAGAAACACAATGATTCATAAAACACCGATGTTCATCATCATCCTCTCGCTGGTCGCGCTGATCGCGTCGGGAAGCGCTCTGCGCGGCTCAGCGAGCGATGATTTACGAACCGCCGTTCCACCTGGCGAGCCGCAATACTCGTCGCGAAAGGACGAGCGGTCGAAAAAAGCTGAGAAACAAGCCCGTAAGCAGGCGAAACAAGCCCGCAAGCATGGGCGATCGGAGACGCCATTCGGGTCGCAGTCCGCGCCAGCGGACGTTGAGGGGCTTTCGACCGGAAGCCGCACGCCGTCGCTGCGATTCGCCGACGCGCGACTCACGACGGGTGTGCGGCTGCGTTATGCGGAGGGCGGAGACCCTGAAGGTCGTCCGATCATCCTGCTCCACGGCTATACTGATTCGTGGTTCTCGTTCAGTCGCGCGCTGCCTCACTTCGATCCGAGCTGGCGCGTTTACATCCTCGACCAGCGGGGGCACGGCGATTCCGATCGTCCGGCTGGCAGATATACCTTTCAGGATTTCGCCGCCGACGTGATCGCGTTCATGGACGCGAAGGGAATCAAACGGGCGACTCTGGTAGGCCATTCGATGGGAAGCTTCGTCGCTCAAGGTGTGGCGCTCGCCGCGCCCGAGCGCGTGGAGCGGCTAGTCCTCGTCGGGTCAGCGACCACCGTGCGTAACGAGGCGGTCGCGGAGTTCAGGCAGGCGGTCGAAAAACTAGACGAGCCCGTGCCCGTCGAATTCGCCCGCGAATTCCAGGTCAGCACAGTTCACCATCCTGTGCCGAACGAATTCATGGATCGAGTGGTCGCGGAGAGCGGCAAACTGCCGGCGCGCGTGTGGAAAGCGGTGATGGCGGGAATGCTGGCCGGTGATTACAAAACCCGGCTCGGCGATATCCGGACTCCCACGCTGATCGTCTGGGGTGATAAGGATGCGTTCTTTCCACGGGCTGAACAGGACTCCCTGGCGGCTGCGCTGCCGAACGCGGTCTTGAAGGTCTACCTGGAGACTGGCCACTGCCCTAATTGGGAGAGGCCGGAACAATTCGCGCAAGACCTGAAAGACTTCATCAATCGCGCGGAAACATCCGCTGCTCCGGCGTCTTCTCCCGCATCTTCTCCCGCATCTTCTCTTGCATCCGGGCATCATCATCACGCCGCCGCGGCGGCGAAAGGCGCGTCTGCGATGACCGGGCTGGGCGAGCGCTATCATCCTGTCTCGACTCGTAACGACGAGGCGCAGCGGTTCTTCAATCAAGGGCTGGCGCTCGTCTACGCCTTCAATCACGAGGAAGCGGCCCGCTCCTTCCGTCGCGCCGCCGAACTCGACCCGCAACTAGCGATGGCCTACTGGGGCGTCGCGCTCGCCGTCGGGCCGAACTACAACGAAGCGACAGTGGACGCGGAGCGGGTCAAAGCGGCTTACGAGGCTGTGCAGAAAGCGCAATCGCTGGCCGGCGCCGCGACGGAGCGCGAACGCGCTTACATCGCGGCGCTCTCCAAAAGGTTCTCATCGGACCCGCAGCCAGACTACAAAAAACTCGCGCTCGCTTACCGCGACGCGATGCGAGAGCTTCACCACCGCTATCCCGACGACCCGGACGCCGCGACGCTCTTCGCCGACAGCATGATGAACGTGCGCCCGTGGCAGCTCTGGACCAAGGACGGCCAGCCGGCGGAAGGAACTGAGGAGATCGTCGCCACGCTCGAAGAGGTACTTAAGCGAGACCCGAATCACGCCGGCGCGAACCACCTTTACATCCACGCCGTCGAGGCCTCGAAGCATCCGGAGCGCGCCCTGCCGAGCGCGGCGCGGCTGGAGAAGCTCGCGCCGCAAGCCGGCCACCTCGTCCACATGCCCTCGCACGTCTACATCCGCACGGGCGATTACGCGGCGGCGGCCAGAAGCAATGTGGATGCGGCGGATGCGGACCGCGCTTACATCAAGACGACGGGCGCGCAGGGCGTCTACCCGATGATGTATTACAGCCACAACCTGCACTTCCTGGTCGAGACCTATAACCGTATGGGGCAGTTCAGCGAAGCTCGCGCGGCTGCCAAACAGCTCGAAGAGAATGTGGGACCGCACGCCAAAGCGATGCCGATGCTCGAGATGTTCACGCCGGCGCCGCTCTACGTCAGGCTGCGCTTCGGGCTGTGGGACGAAATCCTGCGGACGCCGGAGCCGGACCGCGCGCTGGTCGTCACGCGCGCCATCTGGCATTTCGCCCGTGGCGTGGCTTTCGTCGCGACGGGCAAACACGCCGAGGCGCAGAAAGAGCGCGCGGCGCTCCTCGTCGCGGCGAAGCAGATCACTGGCGACGCGCGCCTCGGGTTGAACTCCGCGAGCGGCGTCCTGCGGGTCGTTGAGAGCGCGCTCGACGCTCGCATCGCATGGGCCAAAGGCGAACGGGCCAAGTCCATAGAGTCGTGGCGCGCGGCGGTCGCCGCCTGGGATGCGCTCAATTACAACGAGCCGCCCGACTGGTATTACCCCGTGCGCGAATCGCTGGGCGCGGCGCTGCTCCTCAGCGGCGACGCGGCTGCGGCCGAGAAGGTCTTCCGCGAAGACCTCAAGGAGAACCCGCGCAACGCCCGCTCGCTCTTCGGCCTGATGGAAAGCTTGAAGGCGCAAGGCAAACGCGACGCCGCGGCCTTTGTCGAAGCCGAGTTCAAAGCGGCCTGGAAGAACGCCGAAGTTCAGCTCAAAGTGGAGAGTTTCTGACAACAATCTGAGGGATTCCAGGGAGACGTGGCGCGACCGCGAGGCCCCGACAGTGGTTTCCCTGTTGAGCAAGGGCCATCGGCTTTCCGATGCCCGTGTTGCGCTACGTGGTGGGCGGCGGCGAGAGCGCGCCGCCCACCGCGTCAACCGCAACGATCGCCGGCGCGCTCTCACTCAGGTTTCCGACGGAGGATCACGTTCTGCCGCGCGACCATCCGGTGGATTTCATCTGGACGGAGACGCCCCAAGCGGCCTTCTATCGGTTGGAGGTAGAGGGCGTCACCGGAACGCCGATTCTGTCAGCCGTGCTGTCTTCCGGCCAAACAGGCTATCGCGCGCCGTCGTGGTTGAAGGAAAGAGCAGGGGATGGAAACCTGCGATGGCGCGTGCTGGCGATCGGTCAAGCCGGTTCACCCACAGCCGAGACCGCATGGCGCGGTCTGCGGCTCGCTCCCGCGAACTCACGATAACACCTTATTACATTTGTCATTCGCCATTGCGCGCTGCGCGCTGTTTCAGCGATGGCAAATGACAAATGTAATATGGAAAATGGAAAATGAAAGGCGATGGCGCCTCATAATTTTTCCGTCAGCGCTTTAGGAGAAGGAGTTTTTATGAATTGGTTATGCAATCGCGCCGTATGCCTGGCGCTTTTGGCCTCAGCGTTGTCGCTGGGCGCCGCGAGCTTCCGAACCGCTTTCAAAACATCATTCACGGCGGCTGAAGAGGCGTACTTCATCTTTGATTCCCCGCCGCGCCGGGATCTATTTGTCATCAAACTGACCGATCCGGCGAAGATTCAAAAAGCGCGCGACATCCTCAGCGGAAAGGAGAAGGACGCGCGCCACGTAAGCGGCCTTATTGTCAAACAACCCGCCTGTTACAACGCGCCGTGGAGTTATCACCTCGATCCGCAATCAATCGAATTCTTCAGCTTCGCCATCGAAGTCTGCGATGGCGCGATGGGTTATATCGAGAGCCATTTGGATGAAGTCGGCGGAGCGTTGTTGCCGGGAAACAGGTGGTGCTCGTGGGGCTCGCGTCTGGTCAGAGAGATTACGCCGCCCGCCTGCAATGACGGCGTGAAGAGCGTATCCGCGGCCAGTTTCCGCCGCGCAGGATTGGCCGGTGAATCCATCGCGGCCGCATTCGGCGTCGATCTGGCGACCGTGACCGAGTCGGCGCCGTCGCCGCCGCTTCCCACGGCGCTCGGCGGAACGACGGTGAGGATCAAAGACGGCTCGAACGTCGAGCGGTTGGCGCCGCTCTTTTTCGTCTCGCCGAATCAGGTCAATTATCTGGTTCCGCCCGGAACCGAACCTGGGTTCGCCACCGTGACGGTGACCAACGCCAACAACAATGCGGCGGTCGAAACGACCCAGGTGTTGACCATCGCTCCGGGAGTCTTCACGGCCAACGCGGACGGACGTGGAGCGCCGGTGGCGGTGGCCTTGCGCGTCAGGGCCGACGGCTCGCAGCGATTCGAACCGGTCTTCCGCTTCGATCCGGGGCAAAACAGATTCGTTCCGGCTGCGATCGATCTCGGCGTCGAAACCGATCAGGTCTTTCTGGTGTTGTTCGCCACGGGCTTGCGCGCCGCCGCTCCTTCCGCGATAGAGGCAAGCGTCGGCGGCGAGTTGGCCGACATCCTTTTTGTCGGACCGGCGCCGGGGTTCGCTGGAGTCGAGCAGGTCAACATCCGTTTGTCGCGCGTGTTGATCGGTCGCGGCGAAGTCAGCGTGGTTTTGCATGCCGATGATCAAAACGCCAACCAGGTCACGATCAGCGTCAAGTAAAATTACTTTGTCTCATAGATAAGCGCGCGGTGTTTACGGCTTCCGATCAGATATCCGACAAGGGATCCGACCGCCAATCCGATCGTTCCAACGATCAGCACGCCCCATCCGTATTCACCCGATTCACCAGGGCCGCTGGCGGCGGCGGCGCCGCCGCTCACCCCTCCAACAGCGGCCCCGATTCCCAACCCAATCATTGTGGACCTTGTCGCCGACTTCGAGATTAACCGGTGAACTTTGAGCACGGCGCCACGATCGAGGTCCGTTTTTTTCCTGTCGTGATCGATGGTCAAGGATGTGTCCGAAATACCGCCGAATCTGCCTTTCAGGGATTTCCCATTCCTGAGGCTCACTACCAACTCGTCCCCTGGCGGAACGGCTTTGATGCCTTCCCACGAGCCCTTGATCGGCGCAGGCGGCGTCTGAGCCAACAGAATCTGCGTCTTCGCCAATAGAGCGATCAGCGCAATGGCTATCATACTTTTTTTCATTTTGGTCCCTCCGTTCATATTGGGGGCTCCGGTCAAACGACTCGATGCGGTTCTCTTTTACGCGACATTCCAACAGTGCGCTCGTGGTTGAGGCGATCTTCATCGCCCGGACGGTCGTGAAGCGAAGATCGCAAAAAAGGCGCCAAAGCGAGGAGGTCGAATAACCCCACTTAACCCCGGAAGAATTCGATTCAATAGAAGTGAAGAAAAGAGAGTAATGCCGGATTTGACGGACGCTTGGATGCTTTTGGCTGCGCTGCGCTAGAATCACCTGATCATCAACAAAATCTTCGATCCTCGATCCTCGACTTCTTCGTTTCTCCCTCTTTCATATTTGCCTGGGATGGTTTATAGAGGATGCGCGTTTTGGCTGCGATGAGCCGAAACCCTGCAATACCGTCACTCAACTTCTGAAACAAACTATCCGATCCGAAAGGAAGGACACGATGAATCGCAGGGATTTTATCGCCACAGGGCTGGCCTCGGGCGCTTCTGTCCTGGCCGCGTCGAATGTCACGCTCGCCGGCGCGATCAACGCCGAGCCTGTCCGCAAATTCAAGCTCAACTATGCTCCGCACTTCGGTATGTTCAGGCTGCACACGGGCGAAGATCTGGTCGCTCAACTGAGATTCTTTCACGAGCAGGGCTTCACGGCGCTTGAAGACAACGGTCTGCCCGATCGCCCTGTCGCAGATCAGGAGAAGATCGGAAAGACGCTGGCGGATTTGAAGATGACCATGGGCGTCTTCGTGGCCACGAAGGATTTCAACAACCCGACCTTCGCCGTTACGACATGGAAACCGGAAATGCGCGAGCCGATCCTCAAAGACATCCGCAACGCGGTCGAGATCGCCAAGCGCGTCAACGCCAAGTGGTGTACGATCGTGCCCGGTTGCCACGACGAGCGGTTGGACTGGGAGTATCAGACGGCCAGCGTGGTCGATATGTTTCGCCGCTGCGCCGAGATTTGCGAGAAGGCCGGTCTGGTGATGGTGATGGAGCCGCTCAACACGCGCATCAACCATCCGAAAGTCTTCCTGACCAAGATCGGCCAGGCCTATCAGATCTGTCGCGCGGTCAACAGTCCCTCGGTCAAAATCCTTTACGACATGTACCACCAGCAGATCACTGAAGGGAACATCATCCCGAACATCGATCTGGCGTGGGAAGAGACCGCCTACTTCCAGGTCGGCGACAATCCGGGCCGCAAGGAGCCGACGACCGGCGAGATGAATTACCGCAACATCTTCAAGCACATTCACGGCAAAGGCTTCAAAGGCGTGGTGGGAATGGAGCACGGCGTCAAAGACAATAAGACCAAGGAGGGCGAGATGGCCTGCATCCAGGCTTACGCCTGGAGCGACAACTTCGAGGCGAACAGCTTTTGAAAAGGACCGAAGTGATGAGTGAAATGCGGACCGCGCGTTACAGGTTTGCGAAGACCGTGACGCGCGGCTCTTTGATCTTTGTCTTAGCGGCCGCCTGTCTCGCGCCAACGGTTTTTTCGCAACAGCGCAAACAGACGCCGCAACCAGCCGGGCGGAACAAAGCGCCAGCGCGCGGGAATCAACCGGCCATACCTGCTGAAATCCGGGCCGCGCTCGACCGCGTCTCGGCGGATTCGTTGCGCGGCCATCTCTCCTTCATCGCCTCAGACATGCTCGAAGGGCGCAATACTCCATCGCGTGGTCTGGAGATCGCGGCTGAATACATAGCCGCGCAATTCCGCCGCGCGGGGCTTGAGCCGGCGGGAGACGCCGGGGGCGAGAGTTATTTTCAGACCTCGGAATGGAGCGTCGGGCCGATCGTCAATAACTTCGTTGAATTGTCCGTGGACGACGGCAAACAGAAGATGCGCGCGCGGCCCGATCAACTCGCCGCGCTCGGCGCCGGCGTTGAACGGAAAGCGGACTCCGCGACAGACAGTTCGGAGAAGCCGGTGATCAAGCTGCGCAACGTTGTCGGTTTGTTGCGCGGCTCTGCCCCGGTTTTGAAAGACAGCTATGTGATCGTCTCCGCGCATTACGATCACATCGGCGTGCGGCCCACGGGCGAAGGCGACCGCATCAACAACGGCGCGAACGACGACGGAAGCGGCGCGGTCTCGGTGATCGAGTTGGCGTCGGCCCTGGCGACTCTGAAACAGAAGCCGAAGCGCAGCATCGTCTTCATCGCCTGGTTCGGTGAAGAGAAGGGCTTGCAGGGATCGCGTTATTACGGCCGTCATCCGGTCTTCCCGCTCGAAAAGACCGTCGCGATGGTCAACCTCGAACACATGGGCCGCACCGACGACAACGAAGGACCGAAGCTCGACTCCGCGACGCTCACCGGGTTCGATTACACCGACCTCGGCCCGATCTTTCGCGGCGCGGGCGCAAAGACCGGCGTCAACGTCTACAAGCACGAGAAGAACAGCGACGCGTTTTTTCCTCGCAGCGATAATCAAGCGCTGGCCGACGCCGGAATCCCCGCGCACACGCTCTGCGTCGCGTTCATTTTTCCCGATTATCACAACGTCGGCGATCATTGGGAGAAGATTGATTACACGAATCTGGCAAAGGTCAACCGGATGGTCGCGCTCTCGCTCCTCACGATCGCGAACAACGCGGAAGCGCCGAAATGGAACGAAGCGAATCCGAAGACTGAAAAGTATGTGAAGGCGTGGAAGGCGCTTCACAACAAATGATCAGGAGAGAGTACGGAAAAGACGGAAATAACGGAGCAAACGGAAATTCTGTTTTAAGTTTCTTCCGTCTTTTCCGTTATTTCCGTCTTTTCCGTACTCTCTCCCTCTTCCTCTGAAATGATGCAAGAATCTTTGAGATTACAGATGGTGCAATCGCCGATCATTCCCGTGGTTGGCGAATTGATACGAAATCATCCGGGCACAATCTCGCTCGGCCAGGGAGTGGTCTCTTACCCGCCGCCGCCGCAAGCCTTCGATCAGATCGCCGGCTTTCTCGCCAACCCTGAACTGCACAAGTACCAGGCAGTCTACGGCGTTCCGCAGTTGCTGGAACTGATCGAAGCGAAGTTGCTTGCGGAGAACGGAATTGAGCGGTCCAATCAGAGAAGCCGCGTCGTGGTGACGGCGGGCGGCAACATGGCTTTCGTCAACGCGCTGCTGGCGGTCGCCGACGCGGGCGATGAGGTCATTCTGCAAACGCCGTATTACTTCAACCACGAGATGGCGATCACGATGGCCAATTGCCGCGCCGTACTCGTTCCAACCGACGAAAACTATCAGCTTCAGCCGAAGCTGATAGCCAAGGCGATCACCGGCAAGACGCGCGCCGTCGTGACGATCTCGCCGAACAATCCCACAGGCGCGGTCTACTCTGAGTCTGCGCTGCGCGAAGTGAACGAGATTTGCCGCGCGCGCGGCGTCTATCACATCCACGACGAGGCTTACGAATATTTCACCTACAATGGCGCGAAACATTTTTCGCCCGGATCAATCAAGGGGAGTGGCGAGCACACGGTTTCACTCTACTCGCTCTCGAAGGCTTACGGTTTCGCGAGCTGGCGCATAGGTTTTATGGTCATCCCCGAACATCTCTTCGAGGCCGTGAACAAGATTCAGGATACGATCCTGATCTGCCCGCCTGTCGTTTCGCAGTTCGCGGCGATTGGCGCGATGCGAGTCGGCGCCGGGTATTGCCGCGCGCAGGTCGAACGGCTGGCCGCGGTGCGCGAGATGGTGATGAACGAGCTGTCGAAGCTCGAAGATCGCTGCGTCGTTCCGCCGGCGGACGGCGCGTTCTATTTCTTCCTCAAACTCGACACCGGGATGAAGCCGCTGGCATTGGTCGAGCGATTGGTCAAAGAGCATGGCGTCGCGGCGATTCCGGGCAACGCGTTCGGAATGCCAATACAGGATGAAGACGGATGTTACTTGCGCGTGGCTTACGGCGCTCTGCAGCCGGAGACGGTGGCTGAAGGCGTCGGGCGGCTGGCGCGCGGGATACGGAAGATTTTGAATCGCTGAGCGCAACTTGCTTACTCTTCACGATGTGAACAGAGACTTTGAAATAGTCGGTAAAATCACCGCTGTGAAGACCATCGCCCTCGGCCACTCGATTCGCGAACTCCCAGAATTGCGCGCGCGTTTTGGCCAGGGCCGTTGGCGAAAACGGAAAGCGTTGCCAATGTGCGCCTTTCTGATGGTACGATACGGCTGGCTGAAGTTCACTGGTATGAAGCGCACGGAATTGGTAGGTGAGAATGAAGATCAAACGGCACCTTGATTGATTCGCTATGGAATCCGAAAACAGAGAGCCACGTTTTGCGATCTGCATAAACAACGAAGGGTACGCTGACTATCTCTACCCTGCTTCATACTTCGTCGTTGTAGACGTGCCGGCTGAAGCGGCTGAAGCTTTGCTGCTCGCGGCGGCATGATAACTCTCCACATCATCTTCGTAACTCCGAAAACAAATGCAAATCATCGGTCTGCAACTGGACAGTGTTTGGGAGAACAAGGCGGGCAATCACGACAAAGTTCTCTCGCTTTTGGATAAGGCCAAACCGCAAGCGTGCGCGCTGGTCGTTTTGCCTGAGATGTTCGCTACGGGTTTCAGCATGAATGTCGCGGCGATTCACGACGAGGCGCGCCAGACGCAGGATTTCCTCTCTCGCACGGCGGTCGAGCGTGGAATATATCTGATGGGCGGCGTGGTCATGAAAGACAAGAATGGAAAAGGCCGGAACGAAGCCGTCGTCTATTCGCCGGAGGGCAGGGAGGTCGCGCGCTACTGCAAGCTGCAGCCTTTCACGCTGGGCGGCGAATCGGAGCATTACGTTGCGGGCGAGCGCATCTGTCTCTTCGAGCGCGAGGGATTCACCGTGGCGCCGTTCATCTGCTACGACCTGCGGTTCCCGGAACTCTTTCGCGCCGCGTCCGCCCGTGGCGCAAACCTGATGATCGTCATCGCCAGTTGGCCCGCCGTGCGCGACGATCACTGGGTGACGCTGCTCAAGGCGAGGGCGATTGAGAATCTGGCTTACGTCATCGGCGTCAACCGCTGCGGCCAGGACCCGAAGCATTATCATTCCGGGCGCAGCTGTGTTTACGACCCGCACGGGCGCGCGATAGCCGACGCCGGCAGTGAAGAGGGCTGGATTGAGGCGAGGCTGGAATTGCAGCCGCTGCTCGATTGGCGGCGGAACTTTCCCGCGCTTGGCGACATACGCCAGGATTTCATCAAGTCTGAAAAATAGTTTTCCGAAGCCCATTATTAATTTCTTGCGCAATTGCTGAAGCCCCCGTATACTCTCGCCCCGTGATCGAGCCTTCTCGCCTCATCAAATAACAGAAGAAAGCTTGATCATCTCGCGAACTCATCTCACAAGGTGAAATCCGAAATTCAATACGCCGCGGACGAGTGAAGGGCATTATTAATTTCCGCGCGTGTTCGAGTCACAAACTCACTGGGAAAAACTATTTGCCGGAGAGAATGCGCTGTGTCGACGCGTTGACACCTCGCTGTTCTACCTTGGTCTTCGGTTACGGCGCGGCGTTCAACGACGCTCGCGCCGGCTAGCTCTTTTACAAGGCAGGTTGATCAAGGAGTTGCCTGAAATATTTACAGAGCTTACACAGAGCCACACACACTTGATATGCAACTCTCACAAGCTACACACACACGTCAGCTCTATCCATGCCATTGTCCATGCCACTATTGCCATGCTTCACGGTGTGAGGGGTGGGGGTGTCTTGCTTCCGGTTACAAGAGCGTCGGAAGATTCACTCCGGGAAAAGAACCGCCTCAGGTTTTTAACCCCAGAATAAGGAAAAAAAATAATACCTCATGGAAACCTCACACGAACAAATCTCACACAAGCTTGATTTTCCCCGCGCACGCGTCCTGTTACCGCTGTGCGCGATTCTCGCGCTGGCTGGGTTTACTTTCGCCCTCACACCGCTACAACCTGTTGCGGCTGCGCGCCAGGTATTGGCTGCGCGGTGGAAAGCGAACCCAGCCGCCGAGAATGTTTCAATCTTTTGACGTGGCGTTTGCTCGCCGCTTTAAAACCCAGCCTCCCACTCGTATGAGACGAGCGGACTCGACTAACCTAAGTAAAGGAGAAATCCAGTGCGAACTACACACAAGCTCTACCTCACCCGCGCGCGCATTGTTTTGATGATCAGTGCGCTCCTCACGATCTCCGGCTTGATATTCGCTTTCGCGCCGATGCCATCGGTCGCGGCTGCGCGCCAAAGTATGGCCGCGCGCTTAAGCGCCAACCCAGCCATCACGAAGATACTCTCTCTTACTCCGGAATATTTGCTCCGGGCGATCGGGATAAACGCGAGCGCCAGTAACGCCGGCTTTGCGACCTTGAACGACAACGAGGACATATCAATTTCTTCGGTTCCCCCGAACGGCAATACGGTACCTTCCGGTGGTTTTATCGTCTACACAATCACTGCCACCAACGGCCCCGCGGGCGGCGGCGCCGACAATCTTCCCACTATCACCGTGAACATCCCGGCGGGCACGATCTTCAAGGGGGTTACTACTGGCGGGTCTAATCCCTTTACTTGCCAGCCCCCGGCGACAAACACTCCGGGGCCCGCAAGCTTCGTCTGCAGCAAACTATCCCCGTTTGCCTCGAACAGTAATTCGACTCTCACAGTGGCCGTGCAGGTGACAGCTCCGAGCGGAACGATCAGCGCTAACGCTACTTACGACGACGCTGACAGCTCCCCCGAAACCTCCAACACGGTGACACACCCGGTCGCCACGCCGGCTGGCCCAGCGGCCGATTTACAGCTATTAAAGTTATCGAACAAGAATGAGGTGATCGCCGGCGCCGGCGCCCCGAACGGGCGAATAACCTATACGCTGCAGGTGCGGAACAATGGGCCGAATGCCGCCAATGGCGTGGCTGTCTTCGACGAAATCCCGACCAATACCACCCTGGTGGGCTCTCCGACCTGGACCGGCGCAGCGCCCGGGTCGTGCTTTTTCCACGTTCCCAGCCAGAAGTTCTTCTGCCGTCCGGATGCCACCGACGCAGCGCTGCCTGTTGGCGCGTCGGCCACTGTCACTTATACGGTCGAAGTTCCGGCCAGTGTGACGGAAGCCTCGGCGATCGTTAATGCCGCGCTGGTTACTTCGATCAAGCAAATAGATGTCTTCAACCTGATCACCACTCCGGGCGTCAACACCTCGCCTGACCCGACTCCGACTAACAACCACAGCCTGACCCACTCGCTCGTCAGAACCGTAGCGGACTTGAAGGTGGAATACACAAATCAAACCGGCCCGGACCCGGTTTGCGCCGGCGATACGACCACCTATGTCATCAAGGCGACCAACCAGGGGCCGAGCGACGCGGTTAATGTCACATTTACCAATCTGCTCAATCTGAATCATACCGTGCTATTCGTCTCGCTCGATACATCGCTGGCGCCCGGGTTTGTCTGCTCAACGCCTTCAACCGAAGGCACAGGCCAGGTCAGTTGCAAGCGTGACAAAATGCCCGCGGGGGAGGAGGCTCTCTTCTCCATCAAGGTCAGAGTGCCCCCTGATTTTATGGGGGATATCTCCTACAATCGGGCGTTCGTGCTTTCGGATACCTTCGATCCGGTGAACAGCGGCAATAACAACAACGAGAAAACCGCCGGGGTTGAAGTCAAACAATGCGCCGATGTCGAAGTTGTCTCGAAGATCGACAATCCCGATCCGGTGGTCGCCGGCGAGAAACTGACCTTTGATATCGTCGTCCGTAACAACGGGCCGAGCGACGCCCAGAACGTCGTCTTCAGCGACCCGATTCCGCCAGGGACTACGTTTGACTCGGTCAGCGCGACAGGCGTGTTCGCTGGCAGGTGTGACAGCGCGGGCGTCTGTAAACCGCCGGGCGGCGTATTTCCGTCCGGGGCCACTTCTGCGATCAGGATTGTGGTCAAGGTGAATCCTGGCGCCACGGGGCCGATCAACAACAACGCCGCCATTACCACGTCAACCAACGACACCAATCCGAATAACAATTCGAAGCAATCCACGACCAATGTCATCAAGAGGACCGACATCACGGTCAAGAAGACCGGGCCTTCCACGGTGACCGCGGGCAATCAGTACACTTACACCATGGTCGTCCGCAACAACGGGCCGAGCGACGCTCCGAGCGGCTCGGTGACGATGGTGGACACGCTCGATTCCAGGTTGACCTATGTAAATAACTTCACCACCGATGCGGGAGGCTTCTCCTGCTCGAATTCGTCCGGCACGGTGACCTGCTCCAACGGTTCGACTTTGCCAGCCGATGGATTTGGGACGATCACCATCGTCTTCAGGGTCAAAGACAATGTCCAGGCCAACGCCATCATCCCGAACACGGCCACGGTTTCGACCAATCCGTCGGATCAGGATCCGAACAAAGGCAACGACAAATCCACGACCAGCACAGCCGGCCAAACGAGCGCCGATCTGCAATTGACGAAGACGGCCACCGCCGGCCCGGCGACAGCCGGAATCGGAACGATCACTTACACGATCTTCATCGGCAACAGCGGCCCGAGCAACGCCAACGGCGTCAAGGTTAATGACAACATTCCGGCCAACACCGCTCTTGTGACCGGCCCGACCTGGACGCCAGGCGCCGGCTCGCCGGCGGGAAGCTGTTCGGTGGGCGCCGGCGGCGCAATCACCTGTATGCCATCGGCGGCGGGCGGAGTTTTGCAGGACGATCAAACGGCGACTATCACTTACACAGTGAGCGTCCCGGCCAGCGCCTTGAACGGCTCGCTGGCGACCAACCAAGCCATTGTCGCCTCGACCGGGCCGAACGCGACGCCCGATCCGAATCCGTCAAACAACACGCAAGACCCGACCAGCACGCTGATCGTGACCAGCGCCGATTTGAGCGTGGTGAAGGATCAGGTCGCGCCGCAGGCTCCCGCCGCGGTGGTCGCGGGAACTACGGTAACCTATCGGATCAGGGTCAAGAACTCCGGTCCGAGCGACGCCCAGAACGTGGCGGTCACGGATCAATTTGACGCCAATACCACCTTCGTGTCGGTGGACGCTTCGGGCGCCCCAGGCTTCACCTGTGTAACGCCCGCGGTCGGCAGCTCCGGGACGCTCGCCTGCGCCAGGGGCGTAGTCCCGCCGGGCGCCGCCAACTATGACATTCTGGTCACGGTCCGTGCGCGTCCGGGCGCGACGGGTTCGGTCACGAACCTGGCCACGGTCTCTTCGAGCACGAGCGATCCCGTCACGGGCAACAACACTGATAGCGAGACGACGCCGGTCGCCACTTCGGCCGACCTTGAGCTGGTCTCGAAGACCGATTCGCCCGACGCGGTAGTGGCTGGTAATAACCTGACCTACACCCTCACCTTCCGCAACAACGGGCCAAGCGCCGCGCAGGGTGTGGTCATCAGCGACACGATCCCGGTCAACACGACCTTCCTCGCTGTCAATCCTCCTGTCGGTTACTCCTGCGCGGCGCCCGCGGCCGGCGCCGGAAACCCGGCGGTGATCACTTGCTCGCCTCCGGGAGGGGCGCTGGCCGCCGGCGCGATCGCTGAGATCAAGCTGACCGTCAAGGTGAGCGCGAATCCGTCATCTCTGGTGATCAGCAACACTGCTTCGATCAGCGCGACGACCAATGATCCGGTCCCCGGCAACAACTCGAAGAGCGAATCAACGACGGTGGAACGCCAGACCGACCTCACGGTCCGCAAAACCGGCCCAGCCACGGTCACGGCGGGCAACACCTACACCTATACCATCGTCGTCCGCAACGACGGCCCGAGCGACGCTCCGGCTAACACGGTGACGTTGTCCGATACGCTCAACTCAAATCTGACCTTCAACGCGCCGGCCACCGTGACCGGGGACGGCGGCTTCACCTGCTCGAATGCGGGTAATGCGGTGACTTGCGCCAACGGCGCGCTATTCAGCGCCAATGGCTTTACGACCATCACCCTTACCTTCACAGCCAACACGGGTGTCCCGCAGAACACGATCATCGCCAACACGGCGACGGTCTCTTCGCCCAATGACCCGAACGGCGCGAACAACACCTCGACGACCAGCACCGCCGGCCAGACCAGCGCTGACCTGCAGTTGGCCAAGACCTCCAGCCCGCCCTCGGTCATCGCTGGCAGCCTCCTGCCTGGCGACGAGATCACATACACGATCCCGGTTCTCAACAGCGGGCCGAGCGTGGCCAACAACGTCGTGGTCAGTGACTTCGTTCCGGCCAACACAATCGTTACCTCGCAGCCGGTGTTCGTCAGCACCGGCGCGCCGGCGATCACGATGGCCTGCGCGGCGGCTGTCGCCGGCGCGCAGTTCACCTGCTCCGTAACGGGGAGCGCTCCGGCAGGCTCCATGCCTGTCGGATCGGGCGGCGCGATCACTTACAAGGTGAGAGTCCCGGCCAACATGGCGATCAACACAATCATTACCAATCAGGCTCAGATAGCTTCAACCGGATCATCCGCGACGCCTGATCCGAATCCGGCTAACAACACGCAAGCGCCCACCAGCACGCTGGTCAACGCCCGCGCCGATCTCTCGATCACGAAGACTGACTCTCCGGATCCCGTGACGGCGGGCAGCAACCTGACCTACACGCTGACGGTCGCGAACGTGGGGCCGAGCGACGCCCAGAACGTGGTGGTCACCGATCCCGCGCCGGCCAACACGACACTTGTGTCGGTGGCAAGCTCGGATCCGGGATTCGTTTGCGTCAACTCCAACAACACCGTCACCTGCAGCAAGGCGACATTGGCCGCCAGCGCTTCGGCGACGATCTCGATTGTCGTGAAAGTCAATCCGAACACGCCCAACGGCGCAACGCTGACCAACACCGCGACGGTTTCTTCCACCACGACCGATCCTGGTCCGGGCGCCAACAGCGCGACCACGACCACGACGGTCAACACCAGCGCGGTCTTCACGATCGCCAAGTCGGACAATCCTGATCCGGCGATCGCGGGCGCGAACCTGAGCTATCGAGTCACGTTGACCAACAACGGGCCGAGTGACGCCCAGAACGTCGTGATGACAGACACGTTGCCCAATGCGCCCGCGGGCGCGGTAAGCTTCATCTCCGTGAAAGGCTCAGGGAGCTTCTCGGCGGCGGGCGCTTGCGCGCATTCGGCCGGCGTGATCACTTGTACCGCGGCTCCGGGCGGAGTGATGCCCGCGGGCGCGACCGCCGACGTAGACATAGTGGTCAAGGTCAACTCCTTCGTCCCGGCCGGCGCGACGCTGACCAACACGGCCGTTGTGACTTCGCCGACCAGCGCGCAGACGGCTGCGGCCCGCACGGCGGTGGCGACCACGACCGTTCGCCATCAATCCGACCTGTCGTTGGTCAAGGACGCTCCCGATCAAGTGATCGCCGGCTCCCGGATTGACTATAAGCTGACGATCACCAATGGCGGACCGAGCGACGTCCTCGGCGGCAATGAGCCTGGCTCGATCACCATCGTGGATGATCTGCCGGCGGGCGTCATGCCGGTTGATCTGACGGGCGCGCCGAACTTCGTCGTCAGCGGCCCTGGCGGATTCACCTGCGGCTACGATATGGCGAGCAACCGTGTGACCTGCAAGAACGCCGCGGGAGCGCCGGGCAATTTCCCGGTCAACTCGGTGGCGACGATCATCTTCAAGGTCAAGACAGCCCCCGACATCCCGGACGGCGCGAACCTGGTCAATTGCGCGACGATCATTCTGCCGATCGTGACCAGCGACCCGGCCGCCGCGATTGAGACTGATCCGAACGGCGGCAACAACGAGTCGTGTGACTCAACGGTCGTCCGCATTTCGGCCGATCTCGGCGTCACCAAGGTGGCCGCGCCGGTCAGCCCCGTACCGGGCAGCAATCCACCGGCGGTGCGCGCGGGTGAGAACATCCGCTACACCACTGTCTTCGGCAACGCCGGCCCGTCCGGCTCCGTCAACGTCCGTGTCACGGATATCGTCCCGGGCAACACCTCTCTGGTGACGGCGTTCCCGTTGACGGTCACCGGAACCGGTGGTGTGAAGGTGGCTTGCAGCTACGACACGACCACTCACGTGATCACCTGCACACCGGGAGGGAACACCGGACTGGCGCCTTCCGTGCCGGATAGTGTGTTGCCGGCCGGGTTCCAGGGCACGCTGGTCTACGAGGTGAAGGTCAATTCGTCGGTGAGCGGCGGCACGATCATCGCCAACGCGGCCAACATCACCTCCGCGCCGAATGGTTTGGCTCCGGGCGCGCCAGATCCGAATCCGGGCAACAACCAGTCGCAGACGACCTCGACGCCGGTCGTGGCCGGCTCGCAGTTGTCCATCACCAAGATCGTACAGTCAGCCGTGACGGTAGCGAGCCTTCCGAACCAGACCGGCCCACTCAGCCCCGCCTCGCCCAGCGACGGATCAGGGACTACGGGCACGGCGGTGGTTCCCGGAACGAGACTCACATATCGGGTGACTCTGACGAACAAAGGGCCGAGTGATGTCGTCAACCTGCGTGTGCTTGAAACGCTGCCGTCCAACGTCAAATTCGTAACGGTAGCTCAGACGGGCGGGTTCGGAACTATCCTCACCTGCCAGCCTCCGATCGGAAACCCGGACCCGAATGGCCTGGGCGGGGTGATCCAGTGCACGGCGCCACTGATGTCGGCCACCGCGCCCAATAACGTCGCGGCGATTGACGTGACAGTTGACATTGACGCGGCGACGAAGGCGTCGCTGGTGAATAAGGCCGATTTCAACGCGACGATCAATAACTTCAACCAGCCGGTTTCGGCCACGACCACGCTGACCACCCCGGCGCAGCCGGTATCCGATCTGGCGTTGAGCAAAACCGTCTCCCCGGATACCGTTTTCCCCAGCACCAACACCACCTACGCGCTGACGGTCAAGAACAATGGCCCCAGCGTGGCTGCGATGGTTGAGGTGAAGGATAACCTGCCCGCGGGCCAGTCGCTGGTTGAGGCTGATACTTCCGGCGCGCCTGGCTTCGGCTGTTCAGGTGTGACGGGGACGATCACCTGTTCGGCGCCTTCGCTCGCGGTCGGCGCGACGGCGGTCATCAAGCTGAAGGTGTTCATCGCGACCAATACGACCGCCGGGGTGTACACCAACACGGCCACGGCAAGCTCGATGTCGTTCGACCCCACTCCGGCGACGGCGACGGCCAAGTTGACCGTGGTAACCAAGGACCTCAGAGACCCCGGCGCGACGACACCGGTCAGCGCCGAGGTCAGCGACCAGAAACCCGGCGCGATTCTGTTTTTCCCGATCTACACTTCGGACGCGGCCAGGACGAACACGCAGAACACGCGCATCAACATCACGAACATCTCCGAGACGGAACGCGTCTGTGTCCACCTCTTTGCGGTGGATGGCGCGAGCTGCTCGGTGCTCGACGCGTTCGTCTGCATGACGCCGAACCAGACGGCCAGTTTCCTGGCCGCCGACTTCGATCCGGGCTCCTCCGGCTACGTGATGGCCGTCGCCGTGGATTGTCAGACAGGGTTGCCGACGTCATTCAATTGCCTGATCGGTGATGAATACGTCAAGTTCTCCAGCGGGCACGCGGCCAACTTGGGCGCCGAAGCAATTGCGGCGACGGCCGTGTTCCCGGTGGGGACGAACGCGAATGTTGCGTCGGTGACGCTCAAGTTCGACGGCGTCAACTACAACCGGCTGCCGAGCACCCTGGCGGCCTCCAACATCCAGAGCGCGAGCGACGGCAATTCGACGATGCTGATCGTCAACCGCGTCGGAGGAAACTTCGCCCTGACCGGCGCGACAATCGGCGCCATCGCGGGGCAGTTGTTCGACGATCAGGAAGTTGGGGTCAGCTTCACGGCGAACCTCAACAGTTGCCAGGCCCGATTGATCTTGTCGAACGCCTTCCCACGCACGTTTACTCCGTTCAGCCGCTTCATTGACGCGGGCCACACGGGCTGGATGAAGTTCTGGGGGGTTGACGACGGCCACGGCGCCGGGAAGGCTCTGCTCGGCGCGATGATCAACTTCAACTCCGCGGGGCCGGGCGTCGGCGCTTTCAACCAGGGACACAACCTGCACAAGCTGGTTATGACCGATAAGGCGGAGCTGGTTGTGCCGGTCTTCCCCCCCACTTGCTGATTCGCATAACGCTTCGACCGGAAGAAACCCGGCGCCATGGCGTTCGGGTCTTGTCGCAGCGCATCCCCCAAGGCCAGGGCTTTTGAGCTCTGGCCTTTTTTCTTTGCCAGGGCTGTTTTAGCATAAGCTGAAAATTGATTGCGAAAGGAACTTATGACCATTCTCTGCATGTCCAGCTATGAAAAGGGGCAGGAATTCATCCGCGAAGCCAAGCGGCAGGGGTGGCGCGCGCTGTTGCTGACTGTCGAAAAACTGAAAGACGCCGACTGGCCGCGCGATCACATTGACGAAGTCTACCTGATGCCCGACCTGACCGAACGCCGCCAAGTCATCAACGCGGTCAGCTACCTGGCGCGCGCAATCCACATTGACCGCATCGTCGCGCTCGACGAATTTGACATCGAGATGGCCGCGACCTTGCGCGAACATCTACGCGTCGCCGGGATGGGCGAAACCACCAGCCGGTATTTCCGCGACAAGCTGGCCATGCGGCTGCGCGCCGAAGAGAAGGGGATCCGCGTCCCCGCGTTCTGCCCCGTCATCAATTACGACAAGCTGCGCGAGTATATGGATCTCATGCCCGGCCCCTGGGTTTTGAAACCGCGTTCGTCGGCTTCGGCCATAGGCATCAAGAAGGTCAACACGGCGGATGAGTTGTGGCCGATACTCGACGCGCTGGGCGACGAGCAGTCGTTTCACGTGCTCGAAAAATTCGTGCCCGGCGAGGTCTATCACGTTGATTCGATAGTTGACGTCAGAGAGGTCTTGTTCGCGGCCGTCAGCAAGTACGGCGCGCCTCCAATGAAGGTGGCGCATGAAGGCGGCGTCTTCGCCACCAGATTGATCTCGCGCAAATCGAAAGACGCAATCGAATTGCAGAAGTTGAACAAGGATCTGATAAAGGCTCTGGGCCTCCTTCGCGGCGTCACACATGCCGAGTTCATCAAAGCCGATGAGGACGGGGAATTTTATTTCCTGGAGATCGCCGCCCGCGTGGGCGGCGCCAACATAGCCGAAACAATCGAGGCTGCGTCGGGGCTGAATCTCTGGGTCGAATGGGCGAAGATCGAGACCTCGACCAAAAAACATCCGTACAAACTGACCAAACCGACAAGCCTTTACTCCGGCGTGATTATTTCGCTGGCCCGCCAGGAGTGGCCCGACACGTCGGCCTACACCGATCCGGAGATCGTCTGGCGAATGAATAAACACCATCACGCCGGATTGATCGTGGCGTCGAAGGATCAGAAACGCGTCGAGGAGTTGCTCGATTCATACACCGAACGTTTCTACCACGATTTTCACGCGACCGCGCCGTTGCCTGACAAGCCGACGGCCTAAGATGTTCGTAGTCCTTCGCCGAGGCGGAAAGGCTCGAAGGCCGAGCCTTTCCGCCTCGGCGAAGGACTACGAACCAACACAATCTTTTAACAGGAAGGAAAATTATGTCCATTAGCGCATCATTGCTGCCCGAATTCGATCAGGAGATGGCAAACACGCGGAAGGCTCTGGAACGAGTCCCCGACGACAAATTCGATTGGAAGCCCCACGAGAAATCGGGGGCTATGGGGTGGTTGGCCAATCACTTGGCCAACCTGCCGAGCTGGACGGTCTTTACCATCAACCAGGATTCGTTGGATCTGGCGCCGCCGGGCGGTGAGACGTTCAGGGTGGAGCAGAAGAAATCCCGGCAGGAAGTTCTGGAGGACTTCGACAAGAACGTGGCCGCCGCGCGAGCCGCAATCACAGCGGCAAGCGATGAAGATCTGTTCAAACCCTGGACTCTGCTTAAGGGTGGCGTCACCTTGATGACGTTGCCCAAGATCGCCGTGCTGCGAAGCTTCGTGATGAACCACATCATCCATCATCGCGGACAGTTTACCGTCTATCTGAGGCTCAACAACATTCCAGTGCCTTCGATCTACGGGCCGTCTGCTGATGAAGGCGCAATGTAAGATTAACCGCCAAGTCGCCAAGCGCGCCAAGATAGATCAAGAGCATTTGCTTTTCCCTTTTTCTTCCGGCTATTCCTGAATTTTCTTGGCGATCTTGGCGACTTGGCGGTTGATACGGACTCAGACGCCGTCGTCGAAAGTCTTTCTTGACATCACCTCGCCGCTCGACTAATTTGGCCTCGCTGTCGCCTCACGATAGTTTTCGATAGCCCCGGAGCTTTTCACTCCGAACTTATCCAGAGGTCCTTTTCCTAATGAGCAAGTCAAAAGCTAAGCGTGGCAATTCGTCGCCTCGCGCTCAAAGCAAGCGTCAGCCCCCGAGCGCCACGAACAGCGCCACGAATACCGCCACGAATACCGCCACGAATACCGGAAGAAGGAAATTCCTGACGTTGGGTCTCGGCGGGGCAGGCGCGCTGGCCGTCGCCGGAATCGCGGGATACGGCTACAAAGCGGGCTGGTTTGATTCCGCGCCCGCGCCCGCGGCGACGCCGTCCGTGAACCTGGCCACAGGCAAGCCGCTGCCGCCGGTTACACTGCCGGCCGATTATCAAAACGCATTGCGGGCCGCCGACGATATCGTCAGGCATTATGCGCGCGAATTGAACAACCCGTCCGCGCTGGTTCACGCCGTGCGCGCGTTCGGCAAAAACTTCACGCTCAACGATGGGTCGAAAGCGGTTGATTTTCTCTGCGCGCGATTCGCCGCCGACAGAGAGGTCAACGGTAAACGCTACGTCTACATCCCGCGCGAGCACGAAGTCCACGACAACAGCTTTCTAAAAACAATGCTCGAAGCGGGCGTCAGCCCGGATCAGACGGTCACGGCCGGAATCAACAAATACACGCTGCGCGATCTGGGCGCCAGCGCCAAAGCGCTTTTCCGCTGCGACCCGCAAAACCTGGCCCGCTACGACGCCACGCTGGTTCATCAACATCTGCCGTGGGGATTGATCGCGTTCTCCATTCTGGTTCCGCCCTCGCAGCCCGCATGGACGAACGCATACGGCGAAACGATCAATCTGCCCGAAACGATCAACAGTGGTCTGGCCGTGTTTGAATCAACCTGCGCGGGCGTCAGCGAAACTCTGGCTCGCGGCGAAGATGAGACCATGGAATTCCGGAAGGCTATCTTGAAATTCAGTTGCGCCGGAATGCACATGGTCTACGGCTTCTTCTCGTGCCTGCGGCATGGTTACACGGCCAACAACCTGCGGGGGCGATTGGACAAGCTGCTCGATTCAGTCCTGTACCGATTAAAAGGCGACGCGCAGGCGACTGACCGCGAGGCCGAAGCGTCGCGCAATATGGGGCCGGAATGGCTCAGCCGGTTGGCCGTGCAACAGGAGGGGGGCAAGATTTCGACCAACGGCGCGCCTCCGCCGAATCTGGTTGAAATGATGCGGCTGCGTTCGCAGGTCAGGATGCTCGGCCACGCCATGGAGGCGATCAATTACGCCCGGTTGCATAAGCTCTTCACTGTGCCGCCGGATCGGCAGCAACTACTGCGGGACGGCGAACAAATGCTTTACGAAAACCTGGTCAAGATTCGCGCGCTGGACCTGGAGCCTTTTAAATACTGGTACCCGAAATCCGTCAGCGACGCAGTCATCGCCGTCGCTCACGCGTCGCGCGCATTGAAGCTGTTGACGCCCGACAACCCTGACACAATGGTTGGTTAAACGGATTGGCCACGAAAGAAGTGAATATGGACAGTCGAAATCTTTTGCTGACCTTTTGCCTGGCTTTGGTCATTTGCTACGTCCCGGATCGCGTCAAAGCGCAAACGTCTACTCCCGCCGCCAAAGCCCGGGCGGTTTACGATCAATGCGCGTCGTTGGCCGCAAGCGGGGACGCCGCGAAGGCGATTGCCGCGCTCAAGGAGAAAGGCCTGAGCGCCCGCGCGCAGGCCGCCGCGCAGCTCGGCAAATCCTGCGACGCGGGCGCGGTCGAGCCGCTCCTTGATTTGTTGAGAGATGAAGACCCGATGGCGCGAGCCGCCGCCGTCGAAGCCCTCGGCAGACTCGGCGCCAACGACTCATTGGGCCCGCTGCTCGAAATGGCCGTGAATGAAAAAGATTGGCGCGTGCGTCTGGCCATGATCAGCTCGCTGGCCTCGTTCAAATCCGTCCGCGCCCGAGGCGCCCTCCTCAACGCCATCGCCAATCCGGGCGGCGAGGATATTTCGGACATTAACGACATGTACGTCCGTTGCTCGGCCATCCTGACGATCAATCAGTTCAGAGACGTCAGCTTCTCGCGCAAGGCGATCCTGTTTCTGCACGGCTTCCTCAATAGCCAACACTCGACGACCCGGCAAATTGCCGAGCAGACGCTTTACGAACTCAAAAACACCCGCAACGCCGCGGCGGAATTCCACGCTCTTTTGAAAAACAATAACAACCCGGAACAGCGCCGGTGGGCGGCGGAATGGATGGGCAAGGTAGGGTTTGAAAACGCCGGCGCCGTTTTGACCGAAGCGGCCGCCAACGACCCCGATCCAAAAGTGAAACAGGCGGCCAGCGCGGCGCTCGCCGCATTGAAAAATGTGAAGTGAGTAGCTGCTTGCGGCGCACTGAAACAATGAAAATAGTGGGGAGTGGGGAGTAGGGAATGGGGAGTGGGGAACAGCATCTTTTCCGCAGCCCATTCCGCGTGTGGCCGTTCACCCGCACTGGCAGATAATCGAGCTGCGCGAGCCTGAGCCCGATTCGTTTGTTCACCATTACGTCCAGACCGCCGCCGATACCCCATCTCCTTTGCATTGTTTTTCAACTGGACCCCGGCCAGAAAGGTCGTCAGCCTCTCTTTCACTTCGAACTCGACACTGCCGATGCCGGCCTGGCGCGTATTGAAATCCGGGCTTTGTGTTGTTGCGGGGATAGACGGTGAAGCGTCTGGTCGCTTTGCGTCAGCGAACTCGGTTACGCTTTGCTGCGCATATATCGGCAAGACCGAAATAATCGCGACTGCTAATGTCGGCATTACTGTTTTCCAGAAATTCCTGAGTCCCTCCATTTGCCAAATTGAAACATGCGGCATCGGTACAGTACCGGGAGCCATGTGCGCCAGGATAAGGCTGGACGGCTCTGCGAATCCCCCCAACGGCAGTTGGGGGATGGTTAAAGTCCAACCTACACAAAGCGCTGCCCCTCCTCCGAATCCCCCCAAC
>Ga0187894_10001377_pt1 | contig 31333 bp, 32 predicted proteins | sample GBC1701081metaG_FD_136650 | JGI IMG/M metagenome (GOLD analysis project Ga0187894, IMG submission 136650) | White microbial mat communities from a lava cave in the Kipuka Kanohina Cave System on the Island of Hawaii, USA - GBC170108-1 metaG ...
ATCGCCACCTGACCGGCGAGCCACTGCTGGAACAGCGGCGTGCCCTTCTTCGAGCCGGGCACCGCGAACAGGTTCTTGCGGGCTCGCGGATCCCAGACGGAGGAGTGCACGTGAAACGACGAGCCGGCCGCAGCCATGTCGTACTTGGCCATGAACGTCACCGATGCGCCCTGCGTCCACGCGATCTCCTTCACCCCGTGCTTGTAGAGCACGTGGCGGTCGGCCATCTCGAGCGCGTCCGTGTACCGGAGGTTGATCTCCTCCTGCCCCCGCCCCCATTCGCCCTTCGAGAACTCCACGGGCACGCGCGCCGCTTCCATGTGGTTGCGGATGGCGCGGACCAATCCCTCCTCCTTCGAGGTCTGGAGAATGTGGTAGTCCTCGAGGTAGTTCGAGACGGGCGTGAGCCCGTGGTAGCGCTTCGCGCGCGCCTCGTCGAACGATTCGCGGAAGAGATACAGCTCGAGCTCCGACGCCGTCTGGACGAGGTAGCCGCGCTTGGCCGCGCGCTCGACCTGGCGGCGCAGCACCCAGCGCGGCGCCTCCTCGATGGGATCGCCCTCCTCCGTGAAGACATCGCAGAAGACCAGCGCGGTCTTCGGCAGCCACGGCAGGAGCCGCCACGTGGCGAGATCGGGCACGAGCTTCATGTCGCCGTAGCCGCGCTCCCACGAGGTGAGCTTGAAGCCCGGCAACGGCTCCATCTCCATGTCGACCGTGAAGAGATAGATGCACGCGTGCACGCCGTCGGCGAGGACGTGATCGAGGAAGTAGCGGCCCACGACGCGCTTGCCCATCAGGCGGCCGAGTCCGTCGGGGAAGACCGTGAGGACGGTGTCGACGTCGCCCCGCCGGATCAACGCGGCGAGGCCCTTCGGATCGATCTGCTCGTCCGGCACTCCGTCAGTCCTCCGCTCGTTTCCGTCTCCGCACGGATACACCGCGCGCCGCCGTGAGAAAGCGCGGCAATCTTAGCGGGGAACCCCCATCGTGGCAAGCGCCGCGGCGGGCCGCGCTATTCGGGAAGGGCGATCGGAACCGGGGGGATCAGCAGGACGAGCAGGACGAGGCAGAAGACGCCGACCGCGTAGCGCTCTCTCGACAGCGGAGTCACGTCGTCGAGGGGCGGCGCGTGATGGAACCCGATGAGCAGGATGACGAGCCCCGCGAACACGATCCAGTTCAGCGACTGTGCGAGGGCGCCGAGGGCGAGGAGACCGACGAACGCTCCCATCGAGACGAAGCGATGCCGCGACCCGAATAGCGCGTAGGCGATCCGTCCACCGTCGAGCTGGCCGACGGGGACCAGATTGAGCGCGGTGACGAAGAGCCCCACCCAGCCGGCCAGCGCCACGGGGTGAACGAAGACGTCCATGCCGTCCGGGATGTCGCCGAAGACGAGATACGTCATGAGGCGCATCAGGATCGAGTCCCCGAACGTCATGCCTCCGCCCTCGGGCACGAGGCCGACCCGCGACCACCTGAGACCGAGCCACAGCGCGGGCAAGGCGACGAGCAGGCCGGCCAGCGGCCCCGCGACGGCGATGTCGAAGAGCGAGTTGCGGTCGCGCGCCGGCGTCCGCATCCGGATCACGGCGCCCAGGGTGCCGAACAGGAACAGGGGCGGCGGCGCCGGAATGAAATACGGCAGGCTCACCGAGGCGCCGTAGGCGCGCGCGGTGAAGTAGTGGCCGAACTCGTGCGTCCCGAGGATGGCCAGGAGCGTGACGGCGAATGGAAGACCGTCGAGGAGGCGCGCGGGTGTGGAGAACGGATTGAACGTCACGAACGGGAACGAGCCGGCCACGAGGCAGCCGGCGGCGACCGTCGAGAGCAGGGTGAGCACGAAGAGCGTCGCGTTGACACCGGGCCAGCTGCGCTCGCCGACCACGGCCAGCGGCACCGCCCGCACCCACGTCACGCCCTTGTCACGCGTGAGGAAGGGGGTGTAGCCGTACGGTTTGAAGCGCGCCTCGAGCAATCGGAGCGCGCGCGCCGCCGGCTGGAGCAAGTCGCCGCTCCAGGCGAGCACATACCCCTGCGCCTGGCGCTCGCGCACGACGAACAGGTCCTGCATGGCCGTGCGAAGGGTCTCCTCGAGGAGCAGCAACGAGCCCGGCGGCACCGCGTCGACAGCGACGGGCGCGCGTCGGGTGAACGGCCAGAACCGCATGCGTCGAGGTTACCACACGGCCAGTGCCGCGACGGCAACGCGGGCCGCCGGCAAGCCGCCCTCGAGATACACCACGCCGATCACGGCCTCGAGCGCCGTGGCGAGCACCGACTCCTTGCTCCGGCCACCCTGCTGAAGCTCGCCGCGCCCGAGCAACAGGTGCGCGCCCAGGCCGATGCGCTCGGCCCACTGAGCGAGATTGACGCCGGACACCACCTCGGCCCGCCCAGTCGTCAAGGCGCCGACTGTCGCCCCCGGAGCGACGGTCCACAGATGCTCGCCGACGACGAGCCCGAGCACGGCATCCCCGAGAAACGCGAGGCTCTCGTTGTCCGACTCGCCAGGATGCTCGTTGGCAAACGACGAATGCGTGAGCGCCCGCCCCAACAACCGAAGGTCGAGAAACGAATGCCCAAGAAGGGCGCCAAGCGCCACAGCCGCCTCATCGACCGACATGAGGAGACGGCCGACCGCGCAGCGCCGACGCTACCCGCGGTACCGCCGGAATGCGAGCGTCGCGTTGGTGCCGCCGAATCCGAACGCATTGCTGAGCGCGACCTCGACGTCCTGCTTGCGCGCGTGATTCGGCACGTAGTCGAGGTCGCAGTCCGGATCGGGCGTCTCGTAGTTGATGGTGGGCGGCAGGACGCCGCGGGAGAGCGCCAGCACGGTGGCGATGGCCTCGACGCCGCCGGCGGCACCGAGCAGATGCCCCGTCATCGACTTGGTGGACGAGACGGCGAGCTTCGACGCGTGCTCGCCGAACACCCGCTTGATCGCGATCGTCTCGAACTTGTCGTTGTACGGCGTCGAGGTGCCGTGCGCGTTGATGTATCCGACGTCGGCCGCCTCGAGCCCCGCATCCCGCAGCGCCGCCGCCATGGCGCGCGCCGCGCCGTCGCCCTGCGGATCGGGCGCCGTCATGTGATGCGCGTCGCCCGTCATGCCGTACCCCACGATCTCCGCGTAGATCCGCGCGTCGCGCGCCTGGGCATGCTCGAGCGCTTCCAGGACGAGCAGTCCGCCGCCTTCGCCGCACACGAAGCCGTCGCGGCCGGCGTCGAACGGGCGCGACGCCTTCGTCGGCTCGTCGTTCCGGGTGGACATGGCCTTCATCTGGCAGAAGCCGGCAATCGTGAGGGGGATGATGATGGCCTCGGATCCGCCAGCGATCATCACGTCGGCGTCGCCGCGCTCGATCAGGCGCATCGCGTCGCCGAGCGCGTGGTTGCCGGTGGCGCACGCCGTGACCACCGAGGAGTTCGGCCCCTTGGCCCCGAACCGCATCGAGATGAGGCCGGACGCCATGTTGATGATCAGCATCGGGATGAAGAAGGGCGAGACGCGATCCGGGCCCTTGGCGTTCAGCACGTCGTGCGTGTCGAGCAGTGTCGAGATCCCGCCGATGCCGGAGCCGACGAGCACGCCGAAGCGACTCGCGTCGACCGCGGTCACGTCGAGCCCGGCGTCCTCCACCGCCATCACCGCGGACGCGATGGCGTACTTCAAGAACGGGTCGAGCTTGCGGTCGTCCTTCTTGTCGATGTACTTGAGCGGCTCGAAGCCCTTGACCTCGCCGGCGATGCGCGTGGCGTAGCCGGTCGAATCGAATCGGGTGATCGGCCCGATGCCGGACACGCCGTGCACGAGCGCGTGCCACATCTCATCGGCGGTGTTGCCGATGGGCGTGACGGCCCCGACCCCGGTGACGACGACGCGCCGCCGCTCCACGGGTCGCACCCTTACTGGTTCTCCTTGATATACGCGATGGCGTCGCCGACGGTGGCGATCTTCTCGGCATCCTCGTCGGGGATCTCGAGATCGAACTCCTCCTCGAACGCCATGACCAGCTCTACGGTATCCAGCGAATCCGCGCCGAGGTCCTCGATGAACTTGGCGTTGGGATTGACTTCGTCCTCCTCCACCCCGAGCTGCTCGCAGATGATCTCCTTGACGCGCTCTTCCACCGGCTTGGCCATGAACACCTCCTCACGTCGAATGCACTCTGAAGACCGCCTGCCGCGTCTGGCAGGCCCGGTCGGTTCCTACACGTACAGGCCGCCGTTGACGTGAATCACCTGGCCCGTGATGTAGCTCGCTCCGTCCCCGCAGAGGAACCGCACGACCTCCGCCACCTCGCGCGCGGTGCCGCTCCGCTTGAGCGGCACCTGGGCGAGGAGCGCCTCGCGCGCCTCGGCCGGGAGCGCGGCCGTCATGTCGGTCTCGATCAGCCCTGGCGCCACCGCGTTCACCAGGATGTTCCAGTGCGCCAGCTCACGGGCCGCCGCCTTGGTCAGCCCGATGACCCCGGCCTTGGCGGCGGAATAGTTGACCTGCCCGGCATTGCCCATGCTGCCCGCGGCGGACGCGATCGTGATGATGCGTCCGGCCTTCTGTCTCATCATGATCTTGGCCGCGGCCCGGGTCATGAGAAACACGCCGCGCAGGTTGGTGTCCATCACCCGGTCCCAGTCGTCGTCCTTCATCCGCACCAGGAGTTGGTCCCGGGTGATCCCGGCATTGTTGACCAGCACGTCGATTCGCCCGAAGCGTTCGCGCGTGGCCTCGACCAGCCGGTCGACGTCCTCGCGGCGACCCGCATCGGCAACGACGGCGAGCGCGGCTGCGCCCGTTCCTTCGATGTCCTTGATCGCACTGTCGAGACGGCCCGAATCGCGCCCAGAGACTACCACGGAGGCCCCGTCCTCTGCCAGCGAGCGAGCGATGGCGAACCCGATGCCGCGGCCCCCGCCGGTCACCACCGCCACGCGCCCCGCCAGGGCTTTGCCTTCGCTCACGCGCGCGCTCCACCGACCGCGGCCAGGGCCTGGTCGAGCGAGGCCGGGTCCTCGACGGAATGGACACGCGCGCCGTCGACAGTGCGCTTGAGCAGACCCGCGAGCACGCGGCCCGGCCCCACCTCGAGGAAGACCTCGGCGCCTTCACGGACCAGCCGGCCGATGCAGTCCGTCCAGCGCACGGGGCTCGCCACCTGCTGAACCAGGAACGGCTTGACCTCCTCGGCCGCCGTCGTCACCCCCGCGTCGACGTTGCGCACGACGGGGAAGCGAGGGCGCGTGACGGCGACCTTCTCGAGCGCTTGCGCGAGCCGCTCGGCCGCCGGCGTCATCAGCGCAGAGTGAAACGGCGCGCTCACCGGAAGCATCACGCTCCGCCGGCCGCCGCGCGCTGCGACCGCCTTCACCGCGCGCTCGACGGCGCTCCGGTGGCCGGCGATCACGATCTGGCCCGGCGCGTTCACGTTGGCGACGCCGACAACCTCGCCATCGGCCACCGCCGCGCAGGCCTCCTCCGCCACGGCGAGGTCGACGCCGAGCAGGGCCGCCATCGCGCCCGCGCCGACTGGCACGGCCTCCTGCATGAACTCTCCGCGCTTGCGCACCAGCGCCACGGCATCGCGAAACGACAGCGCGCCCGCCACGACCAGGGCCGAGTACTCACCGAGGCTGTGGCCCGCCGCGAGATCCGGCAGGACGCCCCGCTCGGCGAGCGCTGCGGCAGCCGCCACGCTCGCCGTGAGCACGGCGGGCTGCGTGTTGGCCGTGAGCGCGAGATCGGCCTCCGGGCCCTCGCGGCAGAGGCGCGACAGCGAGAACCCGAGCGCGTCGTCGGCTTCTTGCCACACTGTCGCCGCCGCCTTCGAGGCCTCGGCGAACGCCGCGCCCATCCCCACGGATTGCGAGCCCTGCCCCGGGAAGAGGAACGCGATCGTCATGGCGGAGACGTGGGACGCGCCTACCAGCGCACCAGGGCGGCGCCCCAGGTGAATCCGCCGCCGAACGCCGCGAGGAGCACGAGGTCGCCCTCGCGCAGGCGCTTGGTGGTCCAGGCCTCCTCGAGCGCCACGTAGACCGACGCGGCGCCGGTGTTGCCATAGCGATCGACGTTGATCAGCACCCGCTCGAGCGGCAGGCCGACGCGCTTCACCGCGGCTTCGATGATGCGCAGATTCGCCTGGTGCGGCACGAACAGATCGATGTCGGTGGGCTTGAACCCGTTGCGCTCGAGGATGCGCTGGGCGCAGTCGCCGAACATGCGCACAGCCACCTTGAAGACCTCGTTGCCCTTCATCCTCGCGTAGTGCAGGCGCTTGTCGACGGTCTCGTGCGTGGCAGGGAACCGGGATCCGCCGGCCGGCTGGATCAGGAGATCGCCGTAGCGGCCGTCCGAATAGAGATCGGTGTCGATGACGCCGGCCTCGCCGTCGGTGGCGCGGAGGACGACGGCACCCGCGGCGTCGGCGAGGAGGATGCACGTGCCACGGTCGGTGTAGTCGGTGATGCGGGACAGACACTCGGCGCCCACGCAGAGCACCGTCCGGTACTTCCCCGACTGCACGTACTGGGCGCCGACGCTCAGGCTGTAGACCGACCCGGAGCACGCGGCGTACACGTCCATCGACCCCGCGTTCCGGCAGCCGAGGCGATGCTGGAGCACGTTGGCCGTGGTCGGAAACGCCATGTCGCCCGTCGTCGTCCCCACGACGATGAGATCGATCTCCTCGGCCGAGACGTCGGCGCGCTCGAGCGCCTGTCGGGCCGCGCGGAGACCGAGGTCGGACGCGGCCTCGTCCGGCGCGACGATGCGGCGTTCGCGGATTCCGGTGCGCTGGACGATCCACTCGTCCGAGGTGTCGACCAACTTCTCGAGCTCCGCGTTGGTCAGGATCCGCTCCGGCGCATATGCCCCGACGCCGACGATCTGGGCTCGCCTCATTCGCGCCCTCCCTCCCGTCCCTCGGCCAGCACCGCCTCGGCCTCGAGCGCGGTCTTGATGTGTTCGTTGACGCCGTGCCTGACCCAGTCCGCCGCCACGCGGACCCCGTTCCTGATCGCCTTCACCGGCGACGCCCCGTGGCAGATGATCGACGCTCCGTTGATGCCGAGCAGCGGCGCCCCGCCCATCTCCGTGTAGTCGACGCGCTTCTTCATGCGGTCGAAGGCGCGCCTCGACAGCGCGGCGCCCGCCATCGACATGACGTCGCGTCCGAGCTCCTCGCGGATCATGGCCGTCAGCATCTCGGCGAGGCTCTCGGACACCTTCAGGCACACGTTGCCGGTGAAGCCGTCCGTCACCACCACGTCGCACCGGCCGTTGTAGATGTCACGGCCCTCGACGTTGCCCACGAAGTTGAGCGACGACCCGCGCAGCTCCTCGAACGCCTCGCGCGTCAGCTCGTTGCCCTTCCCCTCCTCCTCGCCCACGGACAAGAGGCCCACGCGGGGATGCGTCTTGCCGATGATGTCGCGCGAATAGACGTGGCCCATGACCGCGAACTGGAACAGCTGGCGCGCTCGCGGATCCACGTTCGCCCCGGCATCGATCAACACCGTGAAGCCGGAGAGACTCGGCAGCGCCGCGGCGATCGCGGGCCGGTCGACGCCGGGCAGCACGCCCAGCACGAACATGCCGATCGCCATGGCCGCCCCCGTGTTGCCCGCGGACACCAGGGCGTCGCATTCGCCCTCGCGGACCAGCTCGGCGGCCACCCGGAGGGAGGAATCGCGTTTCCGCCGGACCGCTTGCGATGGAGCCTCGGCCATGCCGACGACCTGCGACGCGTGACGCACGGTGATGGGCAGCTCCTGGGCCTCGAGGCGGACGAGCTCGCGCTCGATCGCCGCCTTGTCGCCGACGAGCACGGACGACAAGCCGAGCTCCCGACAGGCCGCCACGGCGCCCGCGACGACGACCGCCGGCCCGAAGTCGCCGCCCATCGCGTCCACCGCGATCTTCATGAGCGGCTCGTGGACTCGGCTCGAACGCCTACGCCCCTTCGACCGAGATGACCTCGCGCCCCTTGTAGAAACCGCAGTGCGGGCAGACGTGGTGGGGAGGTTTGATCTCGCGGCACTGGGGGCACACGGACCGGGTGGGCGCCGCCATCTTGTAGTGCGTGCGCCGCTTGCGGCCGCGGGTCTTCGAGTGACGTCTCTTCGGCAGAGGCATGGTCAGGCTCTCTTCCTGTCCCCTTCGTGAGTCATGGCGGACGTTCGGGTTTGGGTCTATCTCGACTGGCGGGCTGCCCAGGCCTTGAGGGGAGCCCACCGCAGGTCCGGGAGGTGCTCCTCGCACGCGCAGGGCATCACGTTGCGATTGCCGCCGCACACGGGGCAGAGCCCCCGGCACTGCTCGGTGCAGAGCGGCTTCATGGGCAGGCCGAGGGTCGTCTCCGTCTCGAGCAGGGCGTTCAGATCGAGGACGCCGTTGTCGTAGACGTCCGTTTCGAGGTCGTCGGCGGCCAGCTCATGCTCCTCGCCACGCCCTCTCGGGTTGGGGACGAAGCGGGCGTCGATCCGGGGCTCGACCGTGACCGAGTAGCCCTCGAGGCACCGCCCGCAGATCTGGGGAACCTGTGCCGACAGCCGGCCCCGAACGAAGACGGCGTCGCCCTCCTTCTCCACGAGGAGCGATACGTCGTCCAGGCGCCACGCCCCGTCATGAAAGGGGCGATCGAAGGCTTCACGCCCCTCGATCTGCAACCCATCGTCCGGGATCTCCGCCACTCGGACCAGCATGGCCTACCTCAGCTAACTTTCTAAATTTACTGATGTTTTTCTCAAACTCGCGTGAGTATAAACACGGGGGAGGGGGTTGTCAACGGAAAAGCCCCTCCGAGGCCGCGTTCCTTGACGCTCCCTGAGACGGCTGCTAGCATTCGAGCAGGAGGGCACACGGGCATGGGAAACTTCTTCAAGACCGCGGTTCTGCTGGCCGCCCTGACCTGCCTTGTGGTCCTGATCGGTGGCGCTATCGGGGGGCAACAAGGCATGCTCATCGCCTTCGTGCTCGCCGCCGGCATGAACTTCGCCAGCTACTGGTTCTCAGATCGCATTGTACTCTCGATGTACCGTGCCCAACCGGTAGACCAGGCCTCCGCGCCCGACCTGTACTCGATCGTCCGGCGCCTGGCCACCCGGGGCGACATGCCGATGCCCCGGGTCTACATCATCCCGGACGACACGCCGAACGCGTTCGCAACCGGTCGCAACCCCGAGCACGCCGCCGTCGCAGTGACCGAGGGGATCATGCGGATGCTCGACGACGACGAGCTCGAAGGCGTGATCGCGCATGAGCTGTCCCACGTGAAGAACCGCGACACGCTGATCATGACGGTGGCGGCCACCCTGGCCGGAGTGATCACCTACCTCGCCCACATGGCCCAGTGGGCGGCGATGTTCGGAGGCGCCCGGCGCAGCGACGACGAGGATTCGGGCGGGGGCGGGGCCATTGCCGCGATCGCGATGGCCATCCTCGCTCCGATCGCCGCGATGCTCGTCCAGATGGCGATCTCCCGGACCCGGGAGTTCCAGGCCGACGCCAGCGGAGCTCGCCTCGCTGGCCGCCCGTGGGGGCTCGCCAAGGCGCTCGAAAAGCTCGAGATGGCGTCCTCGATGGCGCCCATGCACGCGACGCCGGCGACCGCCCACCTCTTCATCGTGAATCCGCTCCGTGGCGGTGGCTTGATGAGCCTGTTTTCCACGCATCCTCCGACCCAGGAGCGCATCGCCCGCCTCCGCGCGATGAAACTCTAGCGCCGAGCCGGGCGGCGACAAGGGACCAGCTGCTTCGTTGGCGCCCTCGCCTGCACGTTCAACCTGCCTCGCTCGCGCCCGGCGGGACTTCCGGTTTCGCTCGCCTCGCCTGTGGCTGCGGCTCGCCCGGCGGCAGCACTCCTCACGTGCAGCCTTCGGGCGCCGCCTCGCATCTGGGCCCTTCTCGCCACCCGGCGCTCTCCGTCCTCTCCGGCGAACCTGTTCGGACGGCTTATCGTCGTTGCCGCGATGATTTCGGCGAGGTTGCTTCGGCGTTCTTTTGGGCGCGCTTGCGTGCTCGAGGATGTTTCGCTCGAGGTCGGGGCCGGGTCTTGTCTGGCGTTGCTCGGCCCCAATGGGGCCGGCAAGACTACCTTGCTTCGCATACTCGCCACGCTGCTTCGGCCATCCTCCGGTCAACTCACCGTGGCCGGCGTCGATGCGCTCAGGGAACCCGCGCTGGCGCGGGTGGCCATCGGCGTCGTCGCCCACGGCTCGTACCTGTACGAGGAGCTATCGGCTCTCGAAAATCTCCGCTTCTGGACGGTCATGCACGGGGGCGACGCCTCGCCGGCCCGGCTCCGGGCCGCGCTCGTGCAGGTCGAGCTGGACGGCTCAGCGAGCGAGCGCGTCCGGACCTTCTCGGCAGGCATGAAGCGGCGGCTGGCCCTCGCGCGGGTCGTGCTCGGGTCGGCGCGCGTGCTCCTGCTCGACGAGCCGTTCACGGGCCTCGATCAGCAGGGACGCAAGTGGCTGAACGACTTCCTGATCGCGTTCAAGGCCGGCGGCGGCGCCGTCGTCGTCGCGACGCACAGCTTCGCCACGGGGCTCGACGCCGCCGACCGCCTGGCCATCCTCGCGGGTGGCCGCATCGCGGTCGACCGCCCGTGCGCGAACCTCTCGTGGGAGGAAATCCGGCGGCTCTACGCGAGCCTCACGGACGGCGACGGCTCCCTCGCATGAGCGCCTACGCGCGGCGCGCCTGGATCGTGCTGTGGAAGGACCTGCTCACGGAGCGCCGGTCCAAGGACAGCCTGAACGCGCTGCTCTTCTTCTCTCTCCTGCTCCTCTTCCTGTTCGAGTTTGCGCTGGGCCCGGACCGCGAGCGCATCCGGGCCGCGCTGCCCGGCCTCTTCTGGCTCGGCTTCATCCTGGCCGGGCTGCTCGGCCTCGGTCGCACCTTCGTGGTCGAGCGGGAGAACGATTGCTGGGAGGGTCTGCGCCTCACGCCCGGGGACAAGTCGGCCGTGTACCTGGGAAAGCTCGCGGGCAACCTCGTCCTGATGGCAGCGGTCGAGGTGGTGCTGCTCGCCCTCTCGAGCCTGCTCTACGACGTGCCGGTCTTCGCGGTGGCCGGCCCCCTCGCCGTCGCGCTCGCCCTCGGGACCCTCGGGGTCGCCGCGGTCGGCACGCTCTTCGGCGCGCTGACCGCGCAGGTCCGCGCCCGCGAAGTCCTGTTCCCTGTCCTGCTGCTGCCGGCGATCGTCCCCCTCCTGCTCGCGGCCGTGAGCCTGACCCGCGCTGCGCTTGCCGGCGAGCCCCTGCGCGAGGCCGGGGCTTGGCTCGAGCTGCTCGCCGCCGCCGACGTCGTCTACGTGGTCGTGGGCCTCTTGACCTTCGAGTTCATACTGGATGCATGATCGAGTGCGATGCATGATCGGACCCAGGGGGCAGTGAGGTGAACGCCACGCGCATCCTGGGCTGGCTGGCCGCCGCGGGACTCGTGGCCGGCCTCGCGGCCGGTTTCGGGTACGCGCCCCGAGAGGCCGTCCAGGGCAACGTGCAGCGCATCATGTACCTACACGTGCCCGCGGTGCTGACGGCCTATCTGGCCTTCGGGCTCGTCTTGGTCGGCAGCGTCGGGTATCTCGCCACGCGCCGGCCCGGCTGGGATCGGCTCGCGGCGGCCGCGGCGGAGATCGGGGTGCTGTTCACCGGCGTCACGATCGCGTCGGGGTCGATCTGGGGCAAGCCCACGTGGGGCGTGTGGTGGACGTGGGACGCGCGGCTCACCTCGACCGCCGTGCTGTTCTGCGTCTACGTGGGCTACCTGCTGCTTCGCGCGATGGCGGAGGACCCGGAGGCGCGGGCGCGCTACGCCGCGGTGGTCGGCATCCTGGGCGCCGTGAACATCCCGATCGTCCACTTCTCCGTCAAGTGGTGGCGAGCGCTCCATCAGCCCTCGACCATCCTCGGCCCCGAGCCGTCGCCGATCGCACAACCCATCCTCACGGCGCTCGCCGTGAACGCGGTGGGCTTCGGTCTCCTCTTCCTGTACTTCCTCGCGCGACGGATCGAGATCGCCCGTCTCGAGGAAGACCGCGACCACCGGAGTGCCCTGTCGTTCGGCAGCGGCGCGGGTCGTCTCGAGGAAGAGGCGCGCTGATCGTCGCGAAGGGAGGTCCGACGATGATGCCGGACAACTGGGGCTACGTGGTGGGCGCGTACGGCGTCGCGGCGGTCGCGCTCTACGGATACTGGCGCCATCTCTGCCGCCGGGCACGCGCCCTCGGCCGGAATCGGCGGAGCCGCGCATGAGCCGGCGGGGGAAGTTCGTCGCGGGCGGTCTCGTCATCGGGGCGGCGCTCGCGTATCTCGTCTACGCCGGCGTCAGCCAGTCCGTCGTGTACTTCGTGACGCCCAGCGAGCTTCACGCCGCGCCGGTGCCGGGCAAGGCCTATCGGCTCGGGGGCATGGTAGAGCCCGGCACGCTCCGGTGGAATCCCCGAAGCGTCGAGCTGGACTTCGCGCTGTCGGACGGACAGCGCTCCGTGCCGGTCAAGCACAAGGGCACGCCACCTGACCTCTTCGCCGAAGGACGCGGCGCCGTCGTCGAGGGGACGTGGACGGCCGATGGCTACTTCCGCGCGTCGCTCATCATGGCCAAGCACTCCGAGGAGTACAAGGCGCCCCACGACCAGAATCAAGCCGGATACAAGGAACTCTTGAAGACCCTGCGCGGAGAGGGCCGGTGATCGGCGCGCCGGAGATCGGGTTTGCGCTCACCGCGTCGGCGCTGGCGCTGGCCGCGTACGGGAGCGCGGCCGCCGCCGTCAGCGCAGCGGGACATGGCCGCCCAGCGCTCAGACTCTCCTCGGAGCGGGCGGCCGTCGGCGTGTTCGTCCTCATCACCTGCGCCATGCTGCTGCTCGTGTACGCGTTCCTCACCTTCGACTTCTCGGTGCGCTACGTCGCGAGCAACACGAACCGGGGCACCCCGTTCTACTACCGCATCACCGCCCTCTGGGGCGCGCTCGAGGGCTCGATCATCCTCTGGGCCTGGATGCTCGCGACGTACACGCTGATCGTCATCGGCCGGTACCGGCGACGGCAGCCCGAGCTGTATCCGTGGGTGCTCGCCGTGATGCTCGGCGTCGCGGCGTTCTTCCTGCTCGTGATGACCGTGCCCGCGCCACCGTTCGTACGGCTCAGTCCCGTGCCGCCCGACGGTCGCGGCTTGAACCCGCTGCTCGAGGACTCCGGGATGATCACCCACCCCGTGGCCCTCTACCTCGGCTTCACGGGGTTCACGGTGCCGTTCGCGTTCGCGATGGCCGCGCTCGCGACCGGACGCGTCGGCGACGAGTGGATCACGATCACGCGCCGCTGGACGATCGTCGCCTGGTACTTCCTCTCGCTCGGCCTGCTGATCGGCGGCTGGTGGAGCTATCACGTGCTCGGGTGGGGCGGATACTGGGCGTGGGATCCAGTGGAGAACGCCGCCTTCATGCCCTGGCTCACCGGCACGGCCTTCCTGCACTCGGTGATGATCCAGGAGCGGCGGCGCATGCTCAAGCTCTGGAACCTCACCCTCGTCATCCTGACCTTCGGCCTCACGCTGTTCGGGACCTTCCTCACGCGCTCGGGCATCCTCGGGTCCGTCCACGCCTTCAGCCAGGGCTCCGTCGGCCAGTTCTTCCTGGCGTTCCTCGCGCTGGTCCTGCTCGGATCGTTCTCGCTCATCGCCTGGCGCTTCGACCGCCTCCGCGCGCAGGGCGACCTGGACTCCGTGATCTCCCGCGAGTCGGCGTTCCTCCTGAACAACGTCCTGCTGCTGGCCGCGGCCTTCACGGTCTTCTTCGGCACCGTGTTCCCGCTGCTGTCCGAGGCCGCTCGGGGCATCAAGGTGAGCGTCGGCGCGCCGTTCTTCAATCTCGTGAACATCCCCGTCTTCCTGGGGTTGCTCTTCCTGATGGGCGTGGGCCCGCTCATCGCGTGGCGCCGGGCGTCGCTCGACAATCTCAAGCGGAACTTCCTGAAGCCGGTGATCGCCGGGATCGTCGCCGCGGCGGTGCTGCGCGCGGTGGGGATCGGCAATGCCCTCGTGCTCGTGTGCATGGCGCTCGTCGTCTTCGTCACCGGCACGATCCTGCTCGACTTCTGGCGCGCCGTCCGGGCGCGCCGGCGGACGACGCCGGGGTGGCTTCGCGCCGCGGGAAGTCTCCTCGTGACGCAGAACCGCCGCTACGGCGGCTTCGTCGTGCATCTCGGCATCCTGGTCGTGGCCCTGGGCGTGGCGGGCTCGCAGGCGTGGTCGGTGCAGACCGAGACGACGCTCGAGCGCGGCCAGAGCGTGGACCTGGCCGGCTACACGGTGCGCTTCGACCGGCTCTCGGCGTCGGAGGAGTCCAATCACTTCAAGGTGACCGGCAGGTTCAGCGTCGATCGCGACCGCCACCCCCTCGTGGTGCTCGCGCCGGCGAAGAAGTTCTATCCGCAGGAGCAGACGCCCATCGCCTACGTCGACTACCGGCTGGGTCTGATCGAGGACCTCTACCTGGTCCTGGGCGACTTTGCCCGCGACGGCTCGCACGCGACGGTCAAGGTGCAGGTGAACCGCATGGTGTCCTGGCTCTGGATCGGCGGGCTCGTCTTGACGCTGGGGACCCTGCTCTGCATCCTGCCCGATCGGCGACGACCGGCGTGAGCGGCGCCCGGCGTCATCTCCGCTGGCTGATTCCGGTGGCCGTGCTGCCCGTGCTCGCCCTGCTGGCCTACGGGTTTCGCACCAACCCGCGCGACATCCCCTCGCCCCTGATCGGCCGCCCGGCGGCCGCCTTCGCCCTCAAGACGTTCGACGGGTCGGAGGTCACGCTGGAGGCGCTCCGCGGCCGCGTCGTCGTCGTGAACTTCTGGGCCTCCTGGTGCTACCCGGCCTGTTACGAGGAGGCGCCGGCCCTCGAGCGCGGCTGGCAGACGTACAAGGACCGCGGGGTCGCCCTGATCGGAGTCAACATCCAGGACAAGGTGGAACCGGCGCGGCGATTCCTCGATCAGTTCCGGCACACGTTCCCGAACGCGCCAGACCCCGCCGGGCGCGTGTCGGTGGACTACGGCGTCTACGGCGTGCCCGAGACCTTCTTCATCGACCGCGCCGGGCGTGTGCGCGCGAAGCACGTCGGCGCGGTGACCGACGACATCCTGAAGCGGCACATCGACGCGCTCCTCGCGGAGCCCGCATGAGGGCCCGTCGCGCGGCCCTCATGCTCGTCGCGGCGGGGCTCGCGGGCGTCCTGGCGGGGCCGGCGGCGGGGCGCCCGGTCGACGAGGCCACCGTCCACGACATCGCCGCCCAGCTGCGCTGCGTCGTCTGTCAGAGCCTCTCCGTCGCCGACTCCCCCTCGGAGACGGCGAACCAGATGCGCGGCATCATCCGCGAGCGCCTGGCCGCCGGCGACTCGCCGGAGCAGGTCAAGGCGTACTTCGTCGACAAGTACGGTCAGTGGATCCTCCTCGCGCCACCACGTCAGGGCTTCACGCTGCTCGTCTGGGTCTTGCCGTTCGTCGGCCTGGGCCTCGGGCTCGTCGTCGTGGCGGTTCTCGTCAGGCGGTGGAGCCGCCGTCCGCGCATCCGCGACGCCGCGCCCGAGCGCGTCGACGAGGCGGTGCGCGCCCGCATCGCGCGCGAGATCGGCGACCTGGATCGGTGAGCGTGTCCCAGGCCGTGGCCATCGCGCTGGTCGCGCTGCCCGCGCTCGCGTTCGTGCTCTGGCCGCTCGCGATCCGACGTCGGGGTGGCGACGTCGCGCGCGGGAGCGCCGCGGACGATCGCGCGCTCGAGATGGCCGAGGAGAAGGCCGCCGTGTACCGGGCCCTTCGCGAGCTTCACTTCGATCACGAGGCCGGGCATCTCTCCGACGACGACTACGAGGGACTCCGCGCCCGCTACGAGGGTCGCGCGGCGAAGCTCATCGCCGCGCTCGATGCGCTCGCGCCTTCGCCGCCGCCGCCCACGGTCGCTGCGGCGGCGACGGCCGATGAACGCCCGGTCCCCCGACGCAGCGCCCTGCGGCATCCGGCCACGCTGGCCGCGGGCGCCATCGTGCTCGTCGTGTTCGGGGTCGTCATCGGGCTCAACGCCGGCCGCTTCACCGAGCCCGATCGAAGCGTGATCCCGCCCGGCCTCCCCGACCCCGGATCGCCCCCGGTCGCTCTGATGCCACCGGTGGCGGGCGTCGAGCCCGGCAAGCCCATTTCACCCGAGATGCTGGCCGGCATGCTGCGCGCCGCGCGCGAGAGCCTCGCGGCGGGGCGCTACACCGAGGCGATCGCCGCCTACCAGGCCGTCCTGAAGCGCGATCCGAGGAACGTCGACGCGATGACGCACCTCGGGCTCATCGTGGCGATCGGGGGGCACGCCGACGCCGCGCTCGAGGCGTTCGACAAGGCGCTCGCCATCGACCCGACGTACGCGCCCGCCTACCTCTACCGCGGCGAGGTGCTGAGCGAGGTCAAGCGCGACCACGCGGGCGCCGTGAAGGCCTGGGAGCGCTTCCTCGCGCTCGTCCCCTCCGGGCCCGATCACGACCGGGTCGCCGCCCTCGTGAAGGACGCGCAGGCGAAGACCCCCTCGGCCGCGCGCTGACGCGCCGCGCTCGGTTAGGGTTGACACTTCGGGGCGGTAAGGATAGCCTAACTCACCTCTTGAGGGTCCGCCCCCGATGGCGTGGCCCCTCGATACCGACGAGGTGAGGAGAGCGATATGCGGGTCGCGCGGACGACGATACAGGCGGTGGTGATCGGGCTCGGGTGCTGGCTCGGGCTCGCGGGGGCGTGGGCGGAGGCGGCCGAGGTGGTGGTGTACTCGGCGCGGTCCTCGCAGTACGGGCCCGAGGCGGCCTTCGACGCCTTCACGAAGAAGACGGGCATCCAGGTGAAGACGTTCGGCGGCAACTCCTCCGAACTGTTCGAGCGTCTGAAGGCAGAGGGGGACAAGACGCCGGCCGACGTGCTCGTCACCGTGGACGCGGGCAACCTCTGGAACGCGGCGCGGGCGGGCCTCCTGTCGCGCGTGGATTCGCCGGAGATCCAGGCGAACATTCCCGCGAACCTGCGCGATCCGGACAACCGGTGGGTGGGGCTCACCGTGCGGGCGCGCACGATCATGTACAACACGAAGAAGGTGAAGCCGGAGGAGCTGTCGACCTACGAGGCGCTCGGCGACCCGAAATGGAAGGGGCGCCTGTGCCTCCGGACGTCGAGCTACATCTACAACCAGTCCTTCATCGCGACGATGATCAAGCGGAACGGCGAGCCGAAGACGGAAGCCGTCGTCAAGGCCTGGGCCGCCAACGAGCCCATCCTGATCAACGGCGACACCAAGATTCTCGAGGCGATCGCCGCCGGGCAGTGCGACGTGGGGCTCACCAACACGTACTACCTGGCGCGCATTCTGGCCAAGGACCCGAGCTTCCCGGTGGCGCCGTTCTCGGCCAAACAACAGACGACGGGCACCCAAGTGAACGTGTCGGGGGCGGGCGTGACCGCGCACGCGAAGAATCGCGCCAACGCGATCAAGCTCATCGAGTTCCTCTCGAGTCCGGAGGCCCAGCAGATGTTCGCCGACGGCAACTTCGAGTACCCGGCCAATCCCCAGGCGTCAGCCAACCCGATCCTGGTCACGTGGGGCAAGTTCAAGCAGGACGACATCAACATCGCGGCGGCGGGCGAGCTGCAGGCTGCCGCGACGCGACTGGCTGACCGCGCGGGCTACAAGTAGTTCGCGAGATGGCCGAGGTCGTTGACGCCGGCCGCGCGTCGGACGCGCGGCCGGCGTTGCCGTCTCCGTGGGTCGTCGCGGCGGTCGGCATCGCGGTGATCGTCGCCGTGCCCGTCCTCGCCATTCTGTCCTCGCTCGGGACCCCGGCGACCGCCATCTGGGCGCATCTCTGGCGCACCCAGCTCGTGGAGCTCGGCTGGAACACGGTGCGCCTGTTGATCGGCGTGGGCGCCGGCACGCTGGTGGTTGGCACCGGGCTCGCGTGGCTCGTGGTCCATCACCGCTTCCCGGGCCGCGCCGTGTTCGAGTGGGCGCTCATCCTGCCACTCGCCGTGCCGGCCTACGTGATCGGGTTCGCGGCGCTCGGCCTGTTCGAGTTCTCCGGCCCCGTGCAGAGCGGTTTGAGACGACTCCTGGGCGATGGCCTGCGCCTACCCGAGGTCCGGTCCTACGGCGGCGTCACGCTGATGATGACCCTCGTGTTCTACCCGTACGTGTACTTGCTGGCCCGCGCCGCGTTCCGGGAGCAGGGCGTCGCGGTGCTCGAGACGGCACGGAGCCTGGGCCGCTCGCGGCTCGGCGCCTTCGTATCGGTGACGCTGCCCATGGCGCGGCCCTCCCTGGCCGCCGGCGTCGCGCTCGCCATGATGGAGGCGCTCGCGGATTTCGGGACCGTGGCGACCTATGGCTACCGGACGTTCACCGAGGCGATCTACCGCGTCTGGTACGGCATGTTCGATCGGATCGCCGCCACGCAGCTCGCGAGCGTCCTCCTGCTGTTCGCGTTCGCGCTCCTCGCGCTCGAGCGCGCCTCGCGCGGCCGCCAGCGATTCACGCAAGCGCACCGGCGCCGGCCTGTCGTCGTCCCCCAACCGCTCCACGGTTGGCGGGCAGCGGCCGCCACCGGCGCGTGCCTCGCCGTGCTCACGTTCGCGTTTCTCCTGCCCGTCGGCCGGCTGGCGTGGTGGGCGCTCGAGGCCGTGATCGCGGGCCGCGTGTCCCGCGAGTTCGGAGCGCTGCTGGCGAACACCGTCTTTCTCGCCGCGCTCGCTTCCGCGGCGGCGTGCGTGCTCGCCGTCGTGCTCGCCTACGCGGGGCGACTCGACCCGTCCCAGCAGGTCCGGCTCGCCACGCAGTTCGCCTCGATGGGGTATGCGCTGCCAGGCTCGGTGATCGCCGTCGGCGTCCTGCTGCCTCTCGCGTGGCTCGATCATGGCCTCGGCGCGATGGTCTCGGCCGCGCTGGGCCGCCCGGTCGGCCTCCTGCTCACCGGCTCGGCCGTTGCCCTCGTGGCGGCCTACGTCGTGCGCTTCCTCGCCGTGAGCCTCCAGACCGTCGACGCGAGCCTCGCGCGCGTGTCCCCCAACCTCGACGACGCGGCGCGGTCGCTCGGCGCGGGCGTGGGCGGCGCGCTCCGGCGCGTGCACCTGCCGCTCATCCGGACCGGCCTCGTGACGGCGCTGATCCTGGTCTTCGTCGAGACGATGAAGGAAATGCCCGCGACGCTGCTGCTGCGCCCATTCGGCCTCAACACGCTCGCCGTCGCGGTATGGGAAGGAACCTCGGAAGCGCTGTGGCAAGAAGCCGCCGTCCCCGCCCTGGCCATCGTCGCCGCGGGAATGATCCCAGTCCTCCTGGCAATCCGCTGGTCAGCAGCCGACCGCTAGCCGTCCCGCCGTTCCGATGATGGAGCCACGCATAATGCCGGCGAGACGCGGTGATATGCTGGGCATCCATGAGCGGCGAGGCGGACGCGGTCGCGCGGATCGACGAGCTGCGCCAGGAGATTCGGCGGCACGACTATCTCTACCACGTGCTCGATCGGCCGGAGATCTCCGACGCCCAGTACGACGCGCTGTTCCGCGAGCTGCGCGCGCTCGAGGAGGCGCATCCCACCCTCGTCACCGCCGATAGCCCGACGCAAGGCGTCGGCGGGCGGCACGCGCTCGCATTCGCACCGGTCGAGCACCGGACCGCCATGCTGTCGCTCGACAACGCGATCAGCCCTGACGATCTTCGCGAGTTTCAGGCGAGGCTCGAGCGCGCGCAACCCCGCGCGACGTTTTCGTACGTCTGCGAGCCCAAGATCGACGGCCTCGGGGTGGCCCTGCTCTACTCCCGCGGACGCTTCGTGCGCGGGGCGACTCGCGGCGACGGGCGGGTGGGCGAGGACATCACACACAACCTCCAGACCATCAAAGCCATCCCGGCGAAGCTTCACGGCCCCCTCGCCGCCGCGAAGACCCTCGAGGTGCGCGGCGAGGTCTTCATGCGGAAGAAGGCCTTCGCTCAGTTCAACCTGGCGCTGGAGGAAGCGGGTGAGACCGTCTTCGCGAATCCGCGCAACGCCGCCGCGGGCGCCGTGCGCCAGAAGGATCCGGCCATCACGGCGGCGCGCCCGCTCGACATCTACCTCTATCACGTGAGCGAGATCGAGGGCGTGGAGCTCGGCACCCACTGGGAGACGCTCGCGCTGCTCGAGGCGAGCGGCATTCCCGTCAATCCGCGCGCCGAGCGCGTCGGCGACATCGACGGCGCCATCGAGTACTGCCGCCGCCTCGAGACGCAGCGCGACGAGCTCGAGTACGAGGCGGACGGCGTCGTCGTCAAGGTGGACGACCTCGAGCAGCAGCGCCGCCTCGGGGTCACCGCGCACCACCCGCGCTGGGCCATCGCCTTCAAGTTCGCCGCGCGTCAGGCCACCACCCGCGTGCTCGGCATCACGATCAACGTGGGCAAGACCGGCGCGCTCACGCCGACGGCGAAGCTCGAGCCGGTGGAGCTGGCCGGCGTCCGCGTGAGCAACGTGAGCCTCCACAACGAGGACGAGGTCCGGCGCAAGGACGTCCGCGTCGGCGACACGGTGCTCATCGAGCGCGCGGGCGACGTCATCCCCTACCTGGTGCAGGTCGTGCTCGCTCGCCGGCCGCCCGAGGCTGAGCCGTTCGAGATGCCCCGGCAGTGCCCGGCCTGCGGCGCCGACGCGTTTCGCCCGGAGGGAGAGGCCATCTGGCGCTGCACCAACACGGCGTGTCCGGCGCAGCTCAAGGAACGCCTGTTCCACTTCGGATCGCGCCGCGCCATGGACATCGAGCACCTCGGCGAGACGACGATCGCCCAGCTCGTGGACCGCGGCATGGTCAAGGACTTCGCCGATCTCTACGGCCTCACCGTCGAGCAGGTCGCTGGGCTCGAACGCCTGGCCGAGCGCTCCGCCAAGAACCTGGTCGACGCCATCGCGGGCTCGAAGGCGCGCGGGCTCGCTCGCCTCCTGAACGCGCTCGGCATCCGGATGGTCGGGGAGCGAGCCGCCCAGCTCCTTGCCTCGCGCTTCGGCAGCATGGAGCGGCTTCTCGGCGCCAGCGAGGACGACATCAACGAGATCCACGGCATCGGTCCGCAGATCGCGCAGTCGGTGGCGCGCTTCTTCGCGGAGGCCCACAATCGCGACACCATCGAGCGCCTGTCGCGCGCCGGCGTGGCGATGGTGGAAGCGGGGCACGTCGAGGGCCCGAAGCCCCTGGACGGCAAGGTGCTCGTCTTGACGGGGAGCCTGCGCGCGCTCACCCGCGATCAGGCGCGGGACCTCGTCCATCGACTGGGGGGCCGGGTGTCGGGCTCGGTGTCGCGGAAGACAGACTACGTGGTGGTCGGCGAGGATGCCGGCTCGAAGGCGGACGACGCGCAGCGCCTCGGCGTGGCGACGCTCGACGAGGCGGCCTTCCTCGCGCTCGTGGGCCGCGCGTGAACGCCTCGTGGCGAGGGGCGGTCGCGACGGCGATCGCGATCGTGCTCGCGCTGGCCCTGGCGAGAGCGCCGGTCGCCGCGCAGGACCGGGCGGCCCCGACCCGCGAGCAGGCCCTCGCCGAGCTGGTGAAGCCCGACGTCGAGGCGCGCCGCCACGCGGCCGCGTGGCTCGGCGAGCTCGGACGCATGGCGGATGCGCCTGCCCTGCTGCGCGCGCTTCGCGATCAGGACGACGTCGTACGTGCGCTCGCCGAGCGTTCGGTCTGGCAGGTGTGGAGCCGCTCCGGCGACGCGGCGATCGACGCCCTGTTCCAGCAGGGCGTCGCGCAGATGAGCCAGGGGGCGGCCGACGAGGCCGTCGCCACGTTCACGCGGATCATCGACACGAAGCCGGACTTCGCCGAGGGCTGGAACAAGCGCGCGACCCTCTACTTCCTGATCGGCGACTTCGAGAAGTCGCTCCGCGACTGCGACGAGGTCGTGAAGCGGAACCCCGAGCATTTCGGCGTGCTCGCGGGCTACGGGCAGATCTATCTCGCCCTCGATCAGCCCGAGCGCGCGCTCGACTACTTCCGGCGCGCCGTCGCCGTCAACCCCAATCTCCGGCAGGTCGAACGGGCCATCGCCGAGATCGAGCGGCAGCTGGCCGACAAGCGCAAGAACACCATCTGACGAAGGAGCACGTGGCGCGAACTTGACCGCACCGCGGATCGACAACCGAGAAACACCACCTGACGAGGAGGATCCCGCGTGACCCTGACTGCCCAGCAGATCGACGCCCTCAAGAAGATCACCAGCCCGAGCGTGGCGAACGCCATCGAGACGTTCAAGGTGCGGCCGCGCGAGCAGGGCAACCTCTCCTCCGACATCAAGGCCCTGTTCCCCGAGATGGGGCCCATGGTGGGCTACGCCTGCACCGCCATCATTCGCGCCGAGCACGGACCGATCGAGGGCCACCGGGCGAGCACGTACGGCTGGTGGGACTTCGTCCAGACGATCCCGGCCCCGCGCGTGATCGTCGTCCACGACCTCGACGATCCGCGAGGTCAGGGCGCCCAGTGGGGCGAGGTCCAGGCGAACATCCACCGCGCGCTCGGCTGCGTCGGCGTCGTCACCGACGGATCGGTCCGCGACCTGGACGAGGTGCGCGCGCTCGGATTCCAGTTCTGCGCCGCCCACGTCTCGGTCTCCCACGCCAACGTGCACATGGTCGATTTCGGCATCCCGATCAAGGTCGGCGGGGTCTGGATCAAGCCCGGCGATCTCGTGCACGGCGATCAGCACGGCGTCGTGACCATCCCACAGGAGATCGCGCCGCAGATTCCCGAGGCCATCCAGAAGGTCGAGGCCGACGAGAAGAAGATCATCAGCCTCTGCCAGGCGCCCGGCTTCACCGCCGACAAGCTCAAGGCGCTCTACGGGCAGATCCGCCCGGGGACGTACTGAGGCCGAGTCCGCTCCGCGCAGGGTGGAGGTCGCCATCGGAATGATCGAGGTCCGCCTGCCGCGCACGACCGACGCCGGGCCGTGCGCGGAGCTGGCGGCGCTGGTCATCGGGGAGGAGCGCGCCGGCGCGTTCGTCCGCTCACACATGGAGCGGCACCATCTCGTCGTGGCGGAGGCGGAGCCGGGTGTCGTCGGCTTCCTCGCCTACCGGACGGACTGGTTCCAGTGCACCTTCGTCACGCTCGTCGTCGTGCGGGAGGACTACCGCCGGAAGGGCATCGCGCGCGAGTTCTTCAAGGCGGTCGAGGCGATCTCCCCGACGCCCCGCCTGTTCTCCTCGACGGAGGAGACGAATGCGGTGTCGATCCGAATGCACACCGCGCTCGGCTTCACGCCAAGTGGGCACATCGACAACCTGCCCCAGGGCTGCCGAGAGCTGCTGTTCTACCGCCGAATCCCACCGCGCGGGGCCGCCCGTGAGCGATAACGAGGTCAGTGGCTTCGTTGGCGCCCGCGGCCGCACGCTCGACGTAGAGAGACGACGCCTCGCGTGCGGCCTTCGAGCGCCGCCTCGCCACTGATCCCGTTCTCGCTCACTGGCCCTCTTCGAGGGCTACACGACCTCGTCGGTTCTGGAGAGCACTTCGCCGAATCGCGATAGCGTCGGAGCCGGCAGGTTCCCGTACACCTCCGCGATGCGCGCGTCGATCTCGCGGTTGGCGAGCGCGAAGAGGCTCCGGCCCTCCGCGTCGCCCTCGACCAGGAACGGGCCGATCCGGTCGACCTCGAGCACCCAGAGGGCCTGGGCGATCCCCAGCTCGCGGAGCCAGTGGACCGCGCGTACGCCCTTGATGCTCTGCCCGTACGCGGCGCCCATCCCGTATCCCACCGTCGTGAGATACACGGCGCCGTGGGGGACGAACCACTCCCGGTAGGCCAGCTCGGTGAGGCCCGCCTTGCCGACAACGACGCGCGCGCCCGAGCGCTCGAACCAGCGCGCCATCGAGCGGCCGAAGCGAAAGCTTGCCGACGCCGTCACCGCGTGCACGCGATGCCGGCCATCCGGGTCGACCACCGCCGCGGGCGAGCACTGAAACGTCACGTTCGTGAGCTCGCGCAGGCCATCGGGCAAGGCCACCCCGTTGTCCACGACCTGTCGGTACACGCCCTCGCGCGCGGTGTAGAAGACTCCGCTCACGTAGACCACGTCGCCGAGCTTGAGCTGCGCGATCGCCTCGGCGGAGACGGGCGTCGTGAGATGCACCTCGTCCATCGCCACGTCGCCAAGCCGCTCGATGCGACTCAATCGAGCCCCTGACGCCGGTAGTAGTCGGTGAACCACTGCGGATCGTCGCGAAACTCGACGCGCCCGTCCGCACGCACGCGCGCCGTCGCGCGGCGCGACGAGAGGCAGAACTGATGGATGCCCACCGGCAATCCACCGGTATGCGTGTGGGCCAGCTCGACGTGCGTGGCCACGACCATCGACGTGCCGGCGAAGCCCATCGCGCCGATCCCGATGTAGTTGCCGAGCGCGGTCAACGCTGCCTCGAGCTCCGCCGCGTGGGGATCGGGGTTCTGGCTGCCGACGACGCGCAGGCACGCCGCCTCCTTGCCGAGGCGCACGCAGGTGTCCTTGGACCCGCCGATGCCGACGCCGACGATGGCCGGCTGGCACGCGAGCCCGCGCTTGCCCGACTCGATCAGCGTGTCGAGGAAGAACCGCTTGATGCCCGGCACGCCGTCCGCGGGGAACAGCATGCGGTAGTCGCTGCCGAAGAGGCCGCCCTTGTGCACGGTCGTGATGTCGATCCAGTCGGCGTCCGGCTCGACGGCCCAGGTCACCTCGGGCGCGTGCAGGCCGACGTTGGTGTTCGGGTCCTCGCGCGTGAGCGGATGCACGCGGTTGGGGCGAAGCGGAATGGCCGCCGTCGCGTCGGCCGTCGCGCGGCGGAGCGCGCGCTCGACGGCGACGAGGCCCCCCTCGACCGTCGCCTCGTTGCCGAGGCGGACGTAGTAGCGCGGCAGCCCCGTGTCGGCGCACATCGGGCGGCGCTCCGCGGTCGCGACGTCCCAGTTGCGCAGCATCTCGGTGAGGACGAAACGCGGGAGCCGCTCCGTCTCCCGGTCGCGCGCCAGCCGCACGCCCTCGCGATAGTCCGGCGGGATGTCGATGGCCGCGCGCGCCGTCAGCTCGCGCGCGGTGTCCTCGATCAGCTTCGCGGGAATCGTCAGCGAGCGCCCTTCCGTTCGTCGCGGCGGAGCTTGTACTCGATCGAGTCGACCAGGGCCTGCCACGAGGCTTCGATGATGTTGTCGGCGACACCGACCGTGCCCCAGGTCTCGTCGCCGTCGCCCGAGGTGATGAGGACGCGCGTCTTGGCCCCGGTCCCCTTGGACTCGTCGAGGATCCGCACCTTGTAGTCGAGCAGGGACATCTCGCGGAGGTTCGGGTAGAAGTCCTCGAGGGCCTTGCGCAGCGCGTGGTCGAGCGCGTTGACGGGGCCGTTGCCCGACGCCGCCGTGTGCTCGGGGATGCCTTTCACCTTGAGCCGCACCGTGGCCTCGGCCACGGGCTCCTCGTCGTCCCCGTTGTCCTCCTCGACGATGACGCGGTAGCCGGCCAGCTCGAAGTACGGACGGTGGTTGCCGAGCGCCCGCTCCATCAACAGCTCGAACGAGGCCTCCGCCCCCTCGAACTGGAACCCTTCGTCCTCCAGACGCTTCAGCATCTCGAGGATCCGGCGAGCGTCAGGGGTGTTCTTGTCGAGGTCGATGCCGTACTCGCGCGCTTTCCACAGGATGTTGGACTGCCCGGCCAGCTCGGACACCAGCACGCGGCGGTGATTGCCGACCAGCTCGGGCTCCGCGTGCTCGTAGGTCTCCGGGTGCTTCAGCACCGCCGAGACGTGAATGCCGCCCTTGTGGGCGAAGGCGGAATCGCCGACGTAGGGCTGCGAGGACCAGGGCTTCCGATTGGCCAGCTCGGACACGAAGCGCGAGACGTCGCGCAGCTCCCGCAAGCTCGCGCGCGGGATGCACTCGAGCCCCATCTTCAGCATCAGGTTCGGAATGATCGAGACGAGGTTGGCGTTGCCGCAGCGCTCGCCGTAGCCGTTCATCGTCCCCTGGACGTGGCCGATGCCCTCGCCCACGGCGGCCAGCGAGTTCGCGACGGCGCACTCGGTGTCGTTGTGCACGTGGATCCCGAGCGGCGTCTCCGGCTTCACCACCTGCCTCACCTCGCGGACGATCGCGGCGATCTCGTGGGGCAGGCAGCCGCCGTTGGTGTCACAGAGGACGAGGCAATGCGCGCCGGCCGCCTCCGCGGCCAGGAGCGTCTCGATCGCGTACGCGCGATTTCGCTTGAAGCCGTCGAAGAAATGCTCCGCATCGTAGAGCACTTCCTCGAAGTGCTTGAGGAGGTAGGCGATCGAATCGCCGATCATCGCGACGTTCTCGGGCAGCGTGGTCCCGAGCGCGGAGGTCACGTGGAAATCCCACGACTTGCCGAAGATGGTGACGACGGGCGGCCCCGCCTCGACCAGGGCCTGGATGTTGCCATCGTCCTGGGGGCGCACGCCGGGGCGCCGCGTGGCGCCGAACGCGCTGATCTTCGCCGTCTTGAACACGGCGTCCTGGACACGCTTGAAGAAGCGCAGATCCTTCGGATTCGACCCCGGCCAGCCGCCCTCGATGTAGTGGACGCCGAGCGCGTCGAGACGCTGGGCGATCCGCACCTTGTCCTCCATCGAGAAGGCGACGCCCTCGCCCTGGGTTCCGTCCCGCAGCGTCGTGTCGTAGATCTTGATGTCCCGTGTCATAGGCCGCCATCATCACGCCGGCCCCCGCCGGGTGTCAAGGAACTCGGCGCGCGCACGACCTCGGGCCATCGGCCTTGACAATGCCCTCACCGACTGGCCACTATCTGCGCATGCCAATTCACGAATCGTCCAAATCGTCTCGCGCCGTGCACCATGTCCATGGGGTCTGCCCGCTCGATTGCCCGGATACGTGCAGCTGGGTGGTCACCGTCGAGGACGGCAAGGCCGTCGCGCTCCAGGGCAACCGCGAGCATCCCTACACGCGCGGAGCCCTCTGCGCCAAGGTCAACCACTTCCTCGAGCACACGGCGCGGCCCGACCGGCTCCTCTACCCCATGCGGCGCGTGGGCCGAAAGGGCGAGGGTCGCTTCGCCCGCGTCTCGTGGGACGAGGCGATCGGGGAGATCGGGACGCGCTGGCGAACCATCATCGAGCGCGATGGACCGCAGGCGATCTGGCCGTACTACGGCACCGGAAGTCTCGGGATGATCCAGGGCCTGGCCGGCGCCGGCCGGCGGCTGTGGAACGTCCTCGGCACGTCCCAGCACCACCCCTCCATCTGCATGACGGCGGGGGGCCACGGCACCGGCTACACGCTCGGCGACAACCGGATCGGCATGGACCCCGAAGGCCTCGCCCAGGCCGCCCTCGTCATCTTCTGGGGGGCGAACCCGCTGGTGACGCATCACCACATCTGGAAGTTCGTCGAGGCGGCGCGCCGACAGGGCGCTCACGTCGTCGTGATCGATCCGATCCGGACGCGGACGGCCGACCGGGCCGACGAACACGTGCCCATCCGGCCCGGGACGGATGCCGCGCTCGCCCTGGGCCTGCTCCACGTGGTGGTCGCGCGCGGCGCGGAGGACGGCGAGTTCATCGAGGCGCACACCCTCGGCTGGGAGCAGTTCCGCGCGCGCATCCTGGAGTATCCACCCGCTCGCGTCGCCGAGATCACCGGGATCCCGGTCGCGCGGATCGAAGCCCTGGGCGAACGGCTGGCCACGACGCGGCCGACCGCGATTCGCATCGGGCCCGGCATGCAGCGCAATGCGGGCGGCGGCATGGCCGTGCGCACGATCACGTGCATACCGGGCGTGACGGGTGACTGGCGCTACCCGGGCGGCGGCGCGGCCTACGACACGCGCAGCTTCTTCAAGGGGAACTGGGCGGCGTTGTGGCGCGACGACCTCCGGCCGCCGGGCACGCGCGTGCTCGCGATGACGCGACTCGGCGAGGCGCTGCTCGACCAGGTGGATTCGCCGGTCCAAGCGCTCTGCGTCTACTGCGCCAATCCCGCCGCGAGCACGCCCGACCAGGCCAAGGTGCGCCGAGGTCTCGCCCGCGAGGATCTGTTCACGGTCGTCATCGAGCACTTCCAGACCGACACGGCGGACTACGCCGACGTGCTGCTCCCCGCGACGATGCAGACCGAGCACACGGACCTGCACCATTCGTACGGGCACGCCTATCTGGGCTGGAATCCGCCGGCGGTGGCGCCTCCCGGCGAGTGCCTGCCCAACACCGAGATCTTCCGTCGCCTCGCGCGCGCCCTCGGCGTGACGGAGCCGTCGGTCTACGACAGCGACGAGGATCTTGCGCGCGCCGTCCTCGATGCCGACGAGCTCCGGGTGGCCGGCATCTCGCTCGAGGCGCTGGCCGAGCGCGGATGGCTGCGCCTGGGCGAGCCGCAGCCGTGGGCGCCGCTGGCCAAGGGATTCCCCTCGCCGTCCGGCCGGCTCGAGTTCTACTCCGAGCGCGCGGCCACGGCGGGCCTCGACCCGCTGCCCTCCTACACGCCGCCCTACGAGGCCGCCACCCGGGACACCGACCTCGGGCGCCGCTATCCGCTGGCGCTGATCGCCCCCGCGGGCCCGCACTTCCTCAACACCGAGTTCTCGAACCTCCCCGCGCTCCGGGACAAGGCGGGGCCGCAGCAGGTGTGGCTCCATCCAGACGACGCCGCGCACCGCGGCCTCGGCGAGGGCGACGTCGCCCGAGTCTGGAACGACCGCGGGGAGTACCTGGCCGCGGTCCACATCACCGAGCGCGTGCCGCGGGGCATCGCCGGCGGCTCGAAGGGCCACTGGCCGAAGCTCAATCCCGGCGGCACGAACCTCGCGGCCACCGTGATGGAACGAGATTCGGACATGGGCCGAGGTGCCGTCTACCACGACAACAGAGTCGAGGTGGAACGCGCCACGATGACGCGAGAAGAGTTCGAGCGCGTCTTCGCCGCACTCGGCCGCGACCGTATCTGAGCAGTCACACAGTTCGAGCGCCGGCTCTGCCGGCGCAACCCCGCTCTTGGGGGATGCTCGAAGGGGCCGTCGAGGCCCCCTTCGAAGGAGGCGAGACGACATGCGATTCGGCCTGTTCACGAGCATGGGCGCCCAGACGTGGGAGGGCGTGCTGGACCTCTGGCGGCACCTCGAACGGACGGGGTGGGACATCGCCTGCGTGACCGATCACTTCCTGCCCAACACGAAGGAGCGCGAGGGCGCCATGCTCGAGTCGTGGAGCACGCTCTCCGCGCTGGCCGCGGTGGTGCCGCGCCTCCGCGTGGGCACGATCGTGCTCGGCAACACCTATCGCCATCCGGCGGTCGTCGCGAAGATGGCCGCCCAGGTCGACATCATCTCGAGCGGGCGGCTCCTGCTGGGGCTCGGCGCGGGCTGGCAGCAGAACGAGCACGCGGCCTACGGCATCCCGTTCTACACGATGCGCGAACGGCTCGAGCGGCTCGACGAGGCCTGCCAGGTCATGAAGTCGCTCTGGACCGAGCGCCGCAGCAACTTCGCGGGCAAGTACTACCAGCTCTCGGACGCGCCGCTCGACCCGAAGCCGGTCCAGTCACCGCATCCGGAGCTGATGATCGGCGGCGGGGGTGAGCGCGTCACGCTCCGCATCGTCGCGAAGCACGCGGATCACTGGAACGTGTGGGGCGGGCCAAAGGTGCTGGCGCGCAAGGGCGCGATCCTCGACGAGCACTGCGCCGCCGTCGGCCGCGACCCGAAGAGCCTCACGCGCTCGGCGAACATGGCGCTCTGCATCACCGACAAGCAGGAGGAGGTGGACCGCCTCGCCGATACGATCGCGACGCGGATGGGCCGCCACGCGGCCGACGCGCGCGACACCTGCCTGGCGGGCACGCCCGATCAGATTCGCGAGCAGCTCTCGCAGCTCCGCGCGGCGGGCGTGAGCGTGCTGTTCATCCCGAGCCTGTTCCGCCCGCTGCCGGACTTGCGTCGCGACCTCGATCGCTTCATCGCCGAGATCGCCCCCGCGTTCCGGTAGCGCGTTTCCGCGCCGCACGACGCGTCATGGCCGACGAGCTGTCCGGCATTCTCGAGCCCGCGAAAGCCGAGCGCCTCGCCACGGGCTTCGTCTTCACCGAGGGACCGCTCTGGCACCCCGAAGGCTTCTACTACTTCGTGGACGTGCGATCGAGCGTCCTCTACCGCCTCGCGCCCGGACATCCGCACGAGGTCGTGCGCACCGGGACCGGCGGCGGCAACGGGACGACGTTCGACCTCGACGGGCGCCTGGTGCTCTGCGAGGGCGACCATCGGCGTGTGACGCGCACGTCGGCCGACGGGCGCATCGACGTCCTGGTGGACCGCTACGAAGGCAAGCGGCTCAATCGCCCGAACGACGTCGTGTGCAAGTCCGACGGCAGCCTCTACTTCACCGATCCCGGCCTGCGCGTCCCGCTATCGGAGCGCGAGCTCCCCTACGCAGGCGTGTACCGGATCGCCCCGGACGGGACCACCTCGCTCGTCGTCGACTGCGAGTACCCGAACGGGCTCGCCTTCTCCCCCGACGAGCGCACGCTCTACGTGGCGAACACCCGCTGGACGCAGTACATCCACGCCATCGAGCTGGACGGTCGCGGCGCGATGGTGCGGCGGCGCATCTTCGCCGACATGTCGTCGGACGAGACCGACGGCGTGCCAGACGGCATGAAGGTGGACGTCGAGGGCCACGTCTACTGCACGGGCCCGGGGGGCGCCTGGGTGTTCGCGCCGGACGGGCGGCGGCTCGGCATCATCCGCACGCCGGAGGTTCCCGCCAACCTCGCGTTCGGCGGCCCCGATCTCCGCACGCTGTTCCTCACGGCCCGCACGTCCGTCTACTCGCTGCGCGTCAAGACACCGGGACAGCCGCATCCCCGGTATCGCGTCGCCGGGCGGTAGGGCGGGTCCTGCGGCGACGTCGCCCTGGGTGAGGAGGTCAGATCGATGCCGCTTCAGCCGATGATCACCGGCGCGCGTCACATGGTCGCGGCCGGGCACTATCTCGCCGCCGAGGCCGGACACGCCGTCCTCCTGGCCGGCGGCAACGCCGTGGACGCCGGGGTGGCCGCCGGCATCGCGCTCGGCGTCGTCCACAGCGATCAGGTGCAGTTCTCCGGCGTGGCGCCCATGATCATCTACCTGGCCGAGCGCGACGAGTCGGTGGTCGTCGCCGGTCTCGGATGGTGGCCGCGGGCCGCGCGGCTCGAGACGCTCCTCGCCGAGCACGGCGGCACGATCCCGCTCGGCCTCCTGCGCACGGTGGTGCCGGCCGCGCCCGACGCGTGGATCACGGC
>Ga0187894_10001378_pt1 | contig 31331 bp, 29 predicted proteins | sample GBC1701081metaG_FD_136650 | JGI IMG/M metagenome (GOLD analysis project Ga0187894, IMG submission 136650) | White microbial mat communities from a lava cave in the Kipuka Kanohina Cave System on the Island of Hawaii, USA - GBC170108-1 metaG ...
CACGGCAAACGCAAAGAGAAAGCCGCAGGCAATCCCGATGATGCCGCCAACGCCGGTTAAGGTCATCGCTTCCAGCAGGAATTGTATCAATATATCTTTGCGCCGCGCTCCCACTGCCCGCCGAATGCCAATCTCTTTGGTGCGCTCCGTCACTGCCACCAACATAATGTTCATCACACCCACGCCGCCGACCAATAGACTCGCCAACGCCACCGGGACGCTCACCAACGCCAGCCCGCTGATTGCCTGATTGACAATCGTAAAGACCTGCTCGGCGCGGTTGACGCCAAAATTGTTTGGCGCATCTGCCGCCACGCCGCGCCGCTGCCGGAGCGTGAACGACACTTCATCGGTCACTTCGTCAAGGCGTCCGGCGGGCGCACGCACGACAATAATCGTCGCTTTGTTATCGGGATAGAACTTTGCCAGCGTTTCAAACGGCACATAGACAACGCGCTCGTCGAGGTCGTCGCTGCCGATTACGCCTTCGCCGGAAGCCGCTTTCAATACGCCGATAACGCGGAAAACGTGACCATCCAAACGTATCTCTTTATCAATCGGGTCGCGTTCTTCAAATAACTGGCGGGCAATGCCATTGCCAATTATGGCTACGGAAACGCGGGTGCGCCGTTCGCTCTCGGTGAAGAATCGTCCGTATTCAACATTGACCGAAACGATGTCGGGAAAGTTGTCCCAGACGCCAAGCGCCAGAGGATTGATTGCCGTATTGGTTCCGGCAATGATGGTTGGCGCGTTTGCCGTCGGACCGTAGCTGCCTCTGATGCGTTGCGGTGAGACGCCTTGCGGTGATGGCAACGCCGCCACCGCCAGCGCATCATCATACGTCAAATCTTTGCGCTGTCGCTCTTCCGGCGTCGGCGTGGCAAACGACGGACCGATGCGCTCTTCTCGGGTGAAATAGATGACATTCGGGGCGCTCTTTTCGCTGACCGCTGCCACCCGCTTCGATAAGCCGGTCAACACCGCGCCCACCATTGCCACAACCGCCGTGCCGATGATGATGCCAACTAGCGTCAGCAGAGAGCGCAATTTGTGAGCGCGTAATGACCACATGACCGCTTGTATGGTCTCGTTGAGTAGTTGGAAATTTTGTGTCATGCGTATCACCTATTCCGCCCGCAATGCTGCAACCGGGTCGAGTTTGGCGGCGCGACGCGCCGGGACAATGCCGAAAAGCAAACCGACGGTGCAAGAAACCGCCAGCGCAAAGCCGACTGCCCAAAATGGTACATTTATGGGTAAAGTGGTCGCCGCGCCGACCACTTGAATCATTCCGACAGACAGCGCCACGCCAAGCAGCCCGCCCATCAGCGTCAGAAATGTCGCTTCAATCAGAAATTGAATCAAGATGTCATCGCGCCGTGCGCCAATGGCAAGGCGCACACCGATTTCGCGGGTGCGTTCCGTCACCGAAGCGAGCATCATATTCATAACCACAACGCCGCCGACTGCCAGAGCCACAAGCGTCAATGGATAGAGCGCCGCGCCGACAATGCCGGTTATGTTTGCTGTAAACGCCTGTATGCTCTTTGCCGTGACCATCGAAAAATCGTCTTCGTCTACGCCGTTTTTCAGACGATGGCGTAAACGCATCGCGCCGCGCAATGCCTCTTCCGTATCGTTTACCGTCAGGTTGGTTTCCGGGCGGGCGCGTCCGAGAATAGCGAAAGAACGATTGCGCTCTCCGAAAATCTTGGCAAAAGTTCCAAGCGGTATCATGACAAATCCATCCTGCGATTGCCCGAACAGCGAACCACGCGGCGCGGCAATGCCGACGACTTGATAAGGCAGTTGCCCGATGCGGATTTCGCGCCCCAACGGGTCAGCATCGGCAAAGAGTTTGTCGGCAACATCCGCACCAATAATGCAGACCGGGCGACGGCGTTCTTCGTCTACATTGGTAAATTCGCGCCCCCGCTCAACGCGCACGCTGGTCAGTTGCATAATGTTCGGCGTCACGCCCTGTATGACGATACCGAGAAGCGTTTTATTTTCGCGGCGCACCGGCAGTGAGGCGTCGCCTTGAGCGCCGACTTCGTAAGTGTTGCCGAGTTGTTGGCGCAGAAACCGCGCATCATCGGGAACAATATCGGGACGCTTGGCGCGGGCTTCAATGAATGCCTGTCCGTCGCCGCCGAAATCCTGAAACGAGGCTTTTTCGATGCGAATGACATCGGGCGCAAAATCGGCAGTTACTTTAATGACCAGATTCTGTGCGCCTTCGAGCAATGCAGCAATCAAAATCACAACAGCAACGCCAATGACAATGCCAACGACGGTAAGAGCCGAGCGCAACCGATTAGCACGTATTGAGTCGAGGGCAATCTGCAAGGCTTCCAGCCAGCGCCATAGCGTCGCCCGCACGGCTGTTACGCCACCCGTCGGCGCTGCAACTTTTAGCTTTTTTGTCGTCAATATCATGGTTAAATCGCCGCCCGACTTTATCCAAGCCTAATTCGCTGAACTTCTTGCGCTGGATTCAATCTATCGCAGAGACAGTCAACAACTCAAATTATAACGACAATTTGACTTCGCATAATCAGCACAGGCGAATAGCAGCCTTACTAGTGCAAAACCAGCTAACCTCTTTTGCTATTCTCTGCGCTGTCTCGGCGTTCTCTGCGCCTCTGCGGTGAAAAGCTTTTCAAAACAGGTTACTTGGGATTGCACTAGTACAACACCACTTTGATTTTGATGGAAAAGATTATTGCAATAATTGAGTTTAGCCCGATTCTTTCCATCATCTTTATCGTGGTGTTGTACTAGGTAGGACAAGTGCAATAAAGCGTTTCGCCTTGCTTGCCTCAAGTTTTTCTGTCACCTGTCAGAATTTTCCTGCACTCTCTCAAAGCTAACAATTAAAAAAGTATAAAAAAACCTTATTTTCAAGGCTTTTTGGGCTTGTCGTTTCTGGCATGGTTCTTGCTTTTAGCACTTTGAGGTAAAAGCGATGTCAGAATCCTTACGCAATCCAAACTTCAAAAATGCTGCCCGCGAGCAGACCAGTATCATTGCGCCGCTTGAACAGAAGGCGTTGCAATGGCTGGCGCGTCACGCTCCCAATTGGCTGATGCCCGGCCATCTGACGCTGCTCGGATTTGCTGCCATGTTCTGTGCCGGACTCTCTTACGCCGCCGCGCACTGGTGGACACCGGGGCTACTGCTGGTCAATGTGTGGTTGCTGGTCAACTGGTTCGGTGACAGTCTTGATGGCACATTGGCACGTTATCGGAATAAGCAACGCCCGCGCTATGGCTTTTATGTAGACCATATTGTTGATGCGCTCGGTTCCTTATTTATGTTCTGCGGGTTAGCATTGTCCGGTTTTATCGCGCCAATGGTCGCTATAGGATTGTTAATCGCTTATCTGTTGTTAATGATGGATTCGTTTCTGGCAACCTACACCATAGGACTATTCCGGGTGTCGTTGTTCAAAGTCAGCCCGACGGAACTCAGAATCCTGCTGGCGATTGGCAACATTTTCGCTTTCTTTCATCCGACCGTTCAGGTCTTTGGTCAGCAGCAACACTTCTTTGATGTCGCTTGCCTTGTGGCAATCGCCTTGATGTCGGTTGTGTTGTTGATTTCGGTGGCGCGAAATACCATCACGCTCTATCGTGCCGAGAGGGTTTGAAGATGGCGGCGCAACTTGAAAATGAAAATTCGCTCTTCCGGCGCTGGCTAAAGTTCAGTCTGGTGGGCGCAACCGGCATCGCCGTACAACTGCTGACGCTTGGCTTGCTGCTCAAATTTTCTACGTTGCACTATTTACTGGCAACGGCGCTGGCAGTCGAAATCAGCGTTCTGCATAACTTCATCTGGCACAGACGCTGGACCTGGGCAGACCGGCAGGTAAACCACAAAGCCTTATTGAAGTTCAACTTCACGAACGGCGCATTGTCGCTCATCGGCAATCTTCTTTTTATGTGGTTACTGGTTGGTACTGTCGGCTTGGATGCGCGGCTGGCAAACTTGTTGACCATCTCCATCTGTGCCTTTGCCAATTTTCTGCTCTCGGATCGCTTCGTCTTTGTCTGAAAAACTCTGTTTTATCGCTCGATACTTTCATGAAAAAAGGCTGACGATTTGATTCGTCAGCCTTTGCTCTAATCAGTTTCTTCTTATCGCTTACGCCGCAATGCGTGGCAACTCGCCAGTCTTTCGCATGGCAAATGCCGATTCGAGCGCGGCGGCGGCAATGGACTCTTCGGCTTCGTCGCGGAAGAAGGAGAGTTTGCCTCGCTCCAGGTCGAAGTCTACGACAACCACATCGCCAAGACTTGCCTGCCGGGTTGCCGCTAAATTTGCCAGCGCATTGACGACAAAGCGTTCAACCGCCCGTTTCAAATGTCTCGCGCCATAGCGAAGCTCGATGCCTTCCTTGAGCAAAAATTCCTTCGCGTCGTCCGTTACCTTGAAGGTGAAACGGTCGCCCATGCCTTCGTCAATGCGTCGCTGCACGGCTCTAAGTTCAAGTTCGAGAATCTGCCGCAACTGCTCCTGCTTGAGGCTGCGGAAGACTATTGTTTTGTCAATGCGGTTCATAAATTCCGGCGAAAATTTACGTCGCGCCGCTTCCGTAGCGGTGCGATAAATTTTCTGGTCGAGTTCCGATTCCTGCAAGGCGCTGCCCTTCGACGGCGCAAAACCGATGGAGCCGGTAATCAATTCGCTCATCTCTTTCGCCCCCAGATTCGAGGTCATAAAGATCATGGTCTGCGAAAAATCTACGCGGCGATTATCGCCAAGCGTCAAGGTCGCTTTGTCCAAAATACCCAGAAGCAACTGCCAGAGCGCGTCGGATGCTTTCTCGATTTCGTCAAACAGCACTAGCGTAAACGGGTTCTCTTCTGTGCGGTATTTGTCCAGATTCTCCTGCGACAATAGCGGCGCAGTTTCGCGGTGTCCAAGATAGCCCGGAGGCGAGCCAATCAGTTTGGCAATTTCGTGCGAATGTTGAAATTCGGCGCAATCAATCTTGATAACCGCATTTCTGTCAGCAAAGAGAATATCTGCCGCCGCTTCGACAACGTGCGTTTTCCCCGAGCCGGTCGGACCCAAAAACAGCATTGTGCCAATCGGGCGATTCATATTGGTCATTCCGGCAAGAAAGACCTGATAGAGTGAGGCAATACTGCGAAGCGCTCGTTCCTGCCCAATGACGCGGGCGCGTAGTCCGGTTTCAAAATCCAAAGCCCGCGGGCTTCTGGCGTTCGGGTCCAGTACCACCAATCTTTTCTTATATTCGTTCGTCATTTCACACCTTCCTTTGTGCGACTTTCTCATCGCCTCTGTTTCTTCCTCTGCAAAATGTCGCCGGGATGAAGTTGCTTTCATTACCAACCGACGCAATTTTGATGCCGCCTTTTATCCTGGCGTTTCCTTTGGCGTTGTAGCGTCATTACAACCAACCGAAAACTCCCTCAAAAGGCTTTTTATCAAACACCTTAGTCTACAAATCGTCACGCCGGATTTCCCGACGTTCATGAATTACATACGAAAAAAAATGGCGCTCAGATGAGGATTTGACAGAATTTGTCATCCGCTTGGTATACCAATTGGCATATTCTGTCACCATATTGGGTAATAACCCTGCGTTTTTGTTCAATCGGCTTTTCAAAGAACCTTATTTCCATAATCCGCTACACGGGCGGAACTATTCCAAAACTGTTCGCCAACGCGCCACAGGCTTTGTTGAAAGGCGTAAGGGTAAGCTATGATGTGCGTTTCGTTGGAACGGCTTCTTTAAGGAGGATGAGATGAGATTAGCAGGCAAAGTGGCGCTCGTTACTGGCGGCGGCAAAGGCATTGGTCGCGCCATTTCGGTATTATTTGCCAAAGAGGGAGCAGCGACTCTGCTTAACGGCACGGACAAAGAAGCGATTAAGGCGGTAGCCGCAGAGATAACCGCCGCCGGTGGTCGCGCCATCGCTCATCCGGCGGATATTGCCGACGAAGAGCAAGTACGGCAGATGGTCGAAAAAGCGATTGCCGAATTTGGCAAAGTAGATATTCTGGTCAATAACTCCGGCATTGCCGGACCGACCGCGCCGGTCATCAAAGTGAACCGCGAGGATTGGGACAGGACGATGGCGGTAAATCTGACGGGCGCGTTTTTGTGTGCGAAGTATGCTCTGCCCGGGATGATTGAGCGACAAAGCGGTTGCGTTTTGAATATCACCTCGGTTGGTGGTTTGGGCGGCTACGCGCTGCGAAGCCCGTATGCGGCTTCCAAATGGGCAATGATTGGGCTGACAAAGACGCTGGCGCTCGAAGTCGGCAGTTATGGTGTCACGGTTAATGCCATCGCGCCGGGTCCGGTTCGCGGTCCGCGCATCGAAGGGGTTATCCGCCGCCGCGCCGAAGAGATGGGTGTCAGCTATGAACAGGTTGAACGCGAATATACCCAGATGACGGCGCTCAAACGCATGGTTGAAAATGAAGACATCGCCGCCATGGCGCTTTTTCTGGCTTCTGACGAAGGGCGCAATATCACCGGCGAAACCATAAACATCTCTGCCGGAATGCGTGTCTAAACGATGAACGCGGAACAATCAAGGATGAGCTATTTTCCGCTTCGTGCATGAGTCTTATAAATTGAGGAATGAGTGAATGAAAGGAATTGTTCTTGCAGGCGGGCTTGGCACAAGGCTGTCGCCCTTGACCAGAATTACGAACAAGCATTTGTTGCCGGTCTATGACCAGCCAATGATCTTCTATCCGATTCAAACGCTGGTGGAAGCCGGGTTAGATGAGATTTTGGTTGTTACCGGCGGCAATAGCGCCGGGGATTTTCTGCAATTGCTTCGTAATGGCGCGGAGTTCGGCTTGAAGCATCTGAACTTTGCTTATCAGGAAGGTGAAGGCGGCATTGCTGAGGCGCTGAAACTTGCCGAAGAGTTTGCCGATGGTGCGCCCATCTGCGTTATTCTTGGCGATAACATTCTCGAAAAGAGCATTGCCGCTTACGTCAAAAAATTCCGGCATCAAGGCAGCGGCGCAAAGATTCTCCTGAATGAAGTTGCCGACCCACAACGCTTCGGCGTTCCGGTATTCGACGGCGAGCGCATTGTGCGGATTGACGAAAAACCTAAAGAGCCGAAATCGTCTTATGCCGTGACCGGCGTTTATATGTACGATAGCCGCGTTTTCGACATCATCCGAACCTTAGCGCCAAGCCAGCGCAATGAACTGGAAATAACCGATGTCAATAATGCTTATATTGAACAGGGCGATTTGACTTGGGAGATACTGGACGGCTGGTGGACAGATGCCGGAACTTTTGAAAGTTTGCTCAACGCGGCTAACCTTGTCGCCGACCTTCGCACCACAAAGCGCCAACAAAAAGCGGTGTTTCCCGGCTGAGTTTGACAAGCGCCTTGCCAGTAACTTATGCTGAAGACCCGTGAAGGGAAAAGCCATCGCTATTATTCCTGCACGGTTCGCGTCAACTCGATTGCCGGGTAAGCCGCTCCTCCCCTTAAATGAAATTCCTCTCATCATTCACGTTGTCAACCGCGCAAAACAGGCGCAACTGGTGTCGCGGGTTATTGTGGCGACCGATGACGAACGCATCTTCCACGCGGTTCAGCAATACGGCGGCGAAGCCCGTATGACTTCTGCTGACGCGCCATCAGGAACTGACCGCATTGCCGAAGTGGCGGCGGAACTCGATGACGAAATCATCGTCAATGTGCAGGGCGATGAACCGTTGATTGACCCGACGACCATAGACGTTGCCATCGCGCCGCTTATCCAAGACGCGACCATTCAAATCAGCACCACATCGGAGCCGATTACGGAGATTGAAGATGTCTTGAATCCCAATGTCGTGAAAGTGGTGAGCGATGCCGCAGGTTTTGCGCTCTACTTTTCGCGTTCACCGATTCCGCATATCCGAACCGGCACAGGCATCACGCTCCAGCAATTTTTAGAGCAGAACCCTTCGCTTTTATTACCCTATCGCAAGCATTCCGGGCTTTACGTCTATCGCAACGAGTTTTTGCAAAAGTTCGCCCGTATGCAGCCTTCACTGCTGGAAAAATTAGAGAGCCTTGAGCAACTTCGCGCTCTTGAAAATGGCTACCCGATTCGCGTTGTCCCGGTTGCCCATCGTTCAACAGGCGTGGATACGGAAGAGGATTATCAGCGCGTCAAAAAGATGATGGAAAGGGGGCGGCAATGACACGCAAAACTAACGAAATGGTGAAATCAAAAGCAACGCCAACAACTAAAGAAAATCGGCTGACGGTAAAAAAGCCGAAGTCAAAAGCGAACCCGATTGATGCCGCTTATCAAAACATCGCGCAAATTTTGGCAGAGGCGCGGGCAACGGCTGTCCGCGCTGTCAATACTGCGATAGTGCAAGCCTATTGGAATATCGGGCGCATTATTTTTGAAGAAGAGCAGCAAGGCAAAAAACGAGCGGATTACGGCAGTTACTTGTTGGGTGAACTTGCACAGCGTCTAACCAGAGACTTTGGCAAGGGATTTACAAAGACGAATTTGCTGTATATACGGCAATTTTATATGACTTTTCCAATTTATCACGCAGTGCGTGACAAATTGAGTTGGACGCATTATCGCTTGCTCCTCAAGGTCGAAAAAGAGGACGTTCGGAATTTTTATCTCAATGAAGCTATCAATAGTAATTGGAGTACACGGGAACTGGAGCGACAAATCAATTCGCTGCTATACGAAAGATTGCTTCTCAGCAAAGACAAAAAGAAGGTGTTGGAACTTTCTACTAAAGGGCAAATTATTGAAACGCCGCAAGACTTAATCAAAGACCCTTATGTTCTCGAATTTCTCAACCTCAAAGAGAATCGCGCTTTGCTGGAAAAAGATTTGGAAAGCGCCCTGATTGATAAACTTCAGGAATTTCTGCTCGAACTCGGCAAAGGCTTCGCTTTCGTGGCGCGGCAACGACGCATCACCATTGATAGCGACCATTTTTATATTGATCTGGTATTCTATAATTACATTCTCAAATGCTTCGTTTTAATAGATTTGAAAATCGGCAAACTCTCTCACGCCGACATCGGGCAGATGGATTTTTATGTCAGGTATTATGAGAAAGAAATAAAGACCGCCAGCGACAGCCCGACCATAGGCTTAATCCTTTGTTCGGACAAAAGCGAAGCAATGGTCAAATACACCTTGCTGGAAGAGAGTCGGCAAATCTTTGCTTCAAAATACAAACTCTATTTTCCGACCGAAGAAGAATTGCAACGCGAACTGCGTCAGGAACGCGAAAAGATTGAATTGGAGAACAGACTTCTAAACTACAGGTAAGATATGCGCCGCCCCGCGCTTTTTTCATACGCAGCAGGCTGCTTTCGGGCGAAAGAATATCGAGGAGAGAAAACAATGGCTAAATATATATTTGTTACCGGCGGCGTGGTTTCAGGCTTGGGCAAGGGCTTGGCTTCCGCATCCATCGCCGCGCTGCTGGAAGCGCGTGGTTTACGGGTCAATATGCAGAAACTCGACCCCTATATCAACGTAGACCCCGGCACCATGTCGCCTTTTGAACATGGTGAAGTCTTCGTCACCGACGATGGCGCAGAGACCGACCTTGACCTCGGTCATTACGAACGGTTCTCTAACGCCAAACTGACTCGCGCCAACAGCAAAACCACCGGCAGCATCTATCAATCGGTCATTAACAAAGAACGGCGCGGCGATTATCTCGGCAAAACCATTCAGGTCATCCCGCACATCACCAATGAAATCAAAGATGCCATTCGTGCCGTTGCTGCTGGTTACGATGTAGTAATCGTTGAAGTCGGCGGTACAGTTGGTGATATTGAGAGCCTGCCTTTCCTTGAAGCCATCCGCCAGATGCGAAACGAAGAAGGGCGCAAAAACGCGCTCTATATTCACCTGACGCTTGTTCCCTACATTTCAGCAGCCGGTGAATTGAAGACCAAGCCGACGCAGCATTCGGTCAAAGAGTTGCGCGAAATCGGTATTCAACCCGATATTCTGCTCTGCCGTTGTGACCGCCCGATTCCGCCGGAGATGAAAGCCAAGATTGCTCTCTTCTGTAATGTTGAACGGGATGAAGTGATTACGGCACAGGATGTCCCGACGATTTACGAATTGCCGCTTGTGCTTGCCGCACAAAAACTCGATGCCATGATTGTGCGGAAATTGCGGCTTGATGCGCCGGAACGCGATTTGAGTGCGTGGTATAACTTGGTGCAGACCGTCAAACATCCCGATGATGTGGTGACGATTGGCATGATTGGCAAATATGTAGGATTGGAAGACTCTTACAAAAGTTTGAATGAAGCATTGGTTCACGGCGGCGTCGCCAATCGTTTGAAAGTTGAAATTAAGTGGATTGAATCGGAAGACTTAATTGATGCGGCAAACTGGCGGGCAAAACTCGCAGGGCTGGACGCGATTTTGATTCCCGGCGGCTTCGGCAAGCGCGGCATTGAGGGCAAACTGAAAGCGATTCAATATGCCCGCGAAAGTCTGATTCCATTTTTCGGCATCTGTCTCGGTATGCAATGCGCGACCATTGAATTTGCCCATAATGTTTGCGGCATCGCCGGCGCAGATTCTACGGAGTTTGATGAACAGACAGCACAGCCAATCATCTTCAAATTACGCGACCTCATCGGCGTTGAAGAGATGGGCGGCACAATGCGGCTCGGCGCATATCCTTGTGAATTGAAAGAAGGCTCACTGGCAGAACAGGTTTACAGCACAAATAAAATCAGCGAGCGCCACCGCCACCGTTACGAGTTCAATCCCAAATATGAAGAAGCCTTGAGCGCCGCCGGACTGATCTTTTCCGGTAAATCGCCTGATGGCAGATTCGTTGAAATCGTTGAACTCCCGAATCACCCGTGGTTTCTGGGCTGCCAGTTCCATCCTGAATTTAAGTCAAAACCGCTTGCCCCGCATCCGCTCTTTATTTCGTTCATTCGCGCCGCCTATGCGAACCGCATAAAACGGCGAGGGTCAGCCGGCGATGACGGGCAAACGACTGATGGACAAGGCTTAAAACTGGTCGCCTCGAATTGATTGGTCAAGGGTAAAAATATCGCTATCGTCATGGCGCAATTAGCTGGTTACGCCGTGACCATACAACTATGGTAAACTTGCTCCAGAGGAGAAGTTGTTATGGGTGAAATTATTATCAAAATTCCACAGCCGATGCGCCGCGAATTTCAAATTGACGACGAAGAATTTGCTCGTCATCTCGTCGCTTCTTTAGAAGCCGCTGCTGAAGGTGCAGGGCAAGCAAACAACAATGCGGACGATGTTGTTGGCATCTGGAAAGACCGCGAAGGAATTGCCGACCCGGTTGAATTTGCACGTCAATTGAGGAGAGAGGCGTGGACAAGGTCATAGTTGACACGAACATTTTTGCCGCAATTTTTGGCGACGATGCGGCTCTGAAATTCCAAGTTGACCAATACCATAAAGCTGTCAACACGATTATCTATCTTGAATTGATTCAAGGCTCGAAGAGCAAAACAGAGGTTCAGCGAATAGAGAAGTATTTGCGGAATTTTACTTTGCTTCATTTTGATGTCAATGATTCACAGTGTGCGATCAACCTGGTACGAACCTACTCCGGCAGCCATGGCTTGCTTCTCGCTGATGCAATGATTGCAGCTACTTGTCTGGAGCAGAAGTATTCTCTTATGACCTTAAACGTCAGAGATTTTCATTTCATCAACGGGCTTCAACTAATCAAACCGTAAATGTGTGCTGCTGTTCCTGTCTACTCATACCGTTTTCGGCTTTCAGCCGTCAGCAATCGGTGTGTAGAATAATCGCGCCTTAAACATAGTATTCAGACCGGGAGTTTCAATAATGAATCTATTTCAACGTCCGAGAAGATTGCGCCGCACGGAGACGATTCGCGCTCTTGTCAGAGAGACGCGCCTGACGCCTGATGATTTCATTTATCCACTATTTGTCTGCGAAGGTGAAGGTGTGCAACGTGAAATTTCTTCCATGCCGGGATGCTTCAACCTTTCGATAGACCATCTGCTGCGCGAAGTCGAAGCGGCAAAAAGCGATGGCATCCGTGCTGTTATCTTATTCGGCATTCCTGACGATAAAGACCCGGCGGGCAAAGCGGCTTATGCCGAAGATGGCATCGTCCAACGCGCCATTCGCGCCGTGAAACGCGAAGCCAGCGATATGCTTGTCATTGCCGATAACTGTCTGTGTGAATACACCGACCATGGACATTGCGGGGTGATTGAAGGGGGCGAAGTCGCCAACGACCCGACGCTTGATTTACTGGTGCAGACGGCAATCGCGCAGGCACAGGCGGGCGCAGACATCATCGCGCCATCAAATATGATGGATGGATTTGTCGCGGCAATCCGTACAGGGCTTGATGCCGCCGGATTTGAGCAAACGCCGATTATGTCTTACGCGGTGAAGTACGCTTCGGCGTTTTATGGTCCCTTCCGCGAAGCGGCGCAATCCGCGCCGCAATTTGGCGACCGGCGGGCTTATCAAATGGATGCCGCCAATGCCCGCGAAGCCTTGCGCGAAGCGGCGCTTGATGTGGAACAAGGCGCAGATATATTGATGGTCAAACCAGCGTTGCCTTATCTGGATATAATCAGAGCCGTGCGCGAAAGATTCGATTTACCGATTGCGGCGTATCAGGTATCGGGCGAATACGCCATGATTAAAGCGGCGGCAAAACTCGGCTGGATTGATGAAGAAAGAGTTGTGGCGGAGTCGCTGACTAGCATCAAACGGGCAGGCGCAGATATGATTTTGACCTATTTTGCGCGTCACATAGCACAAAGAATTTGAAGGTGGAATAACAAAGCTTTGCAGGAGATAGAGCCATAATGAGACGAACTTTTTTCTTAACCCAACAACGTCCGGTAACTTTGATTGTTTCATTGTGGTTGCTGGCTGCCGGTGTTTTCGCGCAGCAAACTGTAACGCCACAGACGGAAACTTATGAAACACTAGCGGCGAAAATTGCGGCGCATATTTCGCAACCGCGATTTGCGCCCGCCGCCTGGGGCATCAAAGTTGTCTCGCTCGATTCCGGCAAAACCATTTTTGAGCGCAACGCCGAAAAGTATTTTAACCCGGCTTCCAATGCCAAACTCTATAGCGGGGCGTTGGCTCTGCATACCTTTGGCGCGGATTACAAAATCAAGACTTCCATCTATTCTACGTCGCGCCCCAATGCTTCCGGTACACTCAAAGGCGATTTGATTCTTTACGGCAGAGGCGACCCGACGATTGCCGCACGGCTCAACAACGGCGACTACAATAAACCTCTCGAATCGCTTATCGCGCAAATCACCGCCGCCGGAGTACGAAAAATTGAAGGTGATATTGTTGGCGATGAAAGTTATTTCAACACCCCGCCTTTCGGTTCCGGTTGGGAATGGGACGACTTACAGGAATACTACGGCGCGGAAGTCTCCGCGCTTTCAATTCATGACAATTCGCTTGATGTATTCGTCAAAGCGGCTGACCGCGTGGGGTTGCCTTGTCGAATAACGACCGGACCCGCGACCGCGTTTTTGACCTTCATCAACCGTACACAGACTGTGCCGAAAGGCACAGAGACGAGCATTCGCTATTATCGCCCGGTCGGGGAAAATATCGTCTATGTCTCCGGGCGGCTAGCTATAGACAACGCCAAAGGTTATTCGACTTCTATTGCGGTGCATAACCCGGCATTGCTATTTGTCACGTTAGTAAAAGACGCTCTCGCGCAACGTGGTATCACTGTCACCGGGCGCACGCGGACGATTGACTGGAAATATCGGGAAGTGACGCCGCTCGATTTATCGAAATTTACCGAACTTGGTTTCATTGAATCGCCGCCGATGAAAGACATTGTGCGCGAAATGATGAAGCCCTCGCAGAATCTCTACGCCCATTTGCTGCTTTTGCAAGTCGGTGTAAACCGCACGCAAGTAGCAACCACAATGGCAACTCCTTCTCCGACTCCCGACTCCCGACTCCTGACTCCCGACTTGAACACCGAAGAATCAGGCGTTGAAGCCTTGAATGCTTTCCTGAGTAGCATCGGCATTAAGAAAGGCGATGTATTGCTCGAAGAAGGTTCCGGGCTATCGCGCCGCGATGTCATTACGCCGAATGCGACCATCGCGCTGCTGTCGTTTATGAGCAAACATAAATTGTTTGAAATCTATCGGGATTCCTTACCGATAGCGGGTGTTGACGGAACCTTACGCAATCGCATGAAGGATACAGCCGCCGCCAATAATGTACGTGCCAAGACCGGTACATTGCGCTATGTCTACGCGCTGTCGGGCTATGTGAATACTGCATCGGGCGAACGACTGGCATTTTCCATCATGCTGAACAATTACTATAACCCTGACCGCACCATCGCGCCGCGTGATGATGTGGATGCCATCCCGATTATGCTGGCGAACTTCGGCAAGCCATCAACGAATGCGGCAAATCAATAATGCAGAAGATAGCTTCACCCTATTGACTCAAGTTACGCGGCAAAGAGGAACCAGCAACAACTTTCAGGAGCGGGCGTTAGAGTTCAACCTTCAGGTTGGTCGTAGTTTCAAAAGCAGATCCTTAACGAGAACGACGAAGGCTTGTTACCAAACAAGGAGCAGCGCGAGGTTTGGAAGAAATCACAACTCTTGCCGCCTCACGCTACGACCAACCTGAAGGTTGAACTCTCTAACACCTGTCGCCAAGGCATTCTGTTGCTTTGTGTGTAAGCTGAGCTATTGAAGTTTATTATTCAACGCTGCAATTTTGGTCTTTGTTTGCGAAAGCTCAACTAAATTTGCATCCGCATCAGTCCATAATTTTTCTGCTATTTTATAGGCTTCAAGGGCTTGCACATTGTCGCCTTGGTGTTCGGCAATTAACGCCAACGCCAGGTGTGTACCAGCGTAATTCGCATCATGTTCGAGCATTTGTGCGGCGACATACTCGGCTAACTCCCAATCGTTCACGGCGCGGGCGGTTTTAGCAATCGCTTCCAAACTAAAAAGCGATTGCGTCCAGTTATCGGGACCGCGTTCGGCGCGTAGTTTGGTGATTGCCTGTTTGATTACGGCGCGACCTTTCTCTGTTTGTCCGGTTCGCAGGAAAAATTCGCCCTGCAAGATAGCTAAATCATTACTTACAAAATTGGCTTTTGCTCCTGCCGCCTGTAACTGAGCAAGCGCGGCTTTCGCTGCGACGCTCGCTTCTGGCAACTTATTCAAATTCATATAAGCCTGAGCCGCCGCAATGTGACCGACAGCGCGGACGATTTCCCATTTGCTTCGCAGCATCACTTTTGCGGCTTCAATGGCTTCGTCGGCGCGATTTCTGGCTATCAGAAAAAGCGGATACTCTTTGCGATTGTAGGCTTCGGCTTCGACAAGCGAAGGCAATTGAAATGCCTGCCGCATCAATTCTTCAGCGCGTTTCATCTGCCCTTGATGTTGGTAGGAAGTCGCCAGCAAATCGAGATTGTGTTGATGATGCCAGTCATATTCTTCCGGTATGTTTTCAGTTTTGAAGTAAGCACGTTGCAGAGCATCGGCTTTTTCAAACTGGGCAATCGCTTCCCGAATGCGTCCGACGCGGCGCAAGTTGTGTCCGTACATATGAATTTCATGCGGTACGGCGGGCGCGAGTCTGGCGCACATTTCGCCATGTTTCAAGGCTTCCTGAATGCGTCCCAGATTTTCGTAGGTATGCGTCAGGTAGTGATGCGCGGCGATATGATTGGGCGCAAGTTCAAGGGTGCGTTGATAGTACATCAATGCGCCTTCCAACCCGCGTTGTCCGCGTCCGGCTGCCGGGTTGCCCTCTTCGGCATTGCCGCGCAGCAAGACGAGTTCAACATCATTTTTATCAACTGCCAGCGCCTCATCAATCGCTTGTTTATACTTCTGTTGTTTCTCGGCATTGGTGATGTCCGCGAGCGCCATAAGTTGCGCCTGATGAATGTTGAGCCGTCGCCGTTCACGCGGCGTTATTTGTCCGGCTCGCGCCACTGCTTTTTCTAATGCTTCCTTAGCGGGTTGCAATAAATTCAGCCCGATATAGGCGCGACAAAGCCCTGCGTAAGCCATTGCAAAATTCGCATCAAGGCGCAACGCCTGATTGAAAGACCGCGCCGCTTCAATCCAGACGTAAGAGTGCAGATAAGCGATGCCTTGATTGTAATAGCTCTGCGCCTCTTTCGATGCTGTTGTTACCGCATCGTCAATTTTGCCGACGCCTTCACGCAAGGGCAGCGGCTTGGTCAATAACTCAAGCGGAATCGAATCCACCGACATGGTATGCTGTGCATGTGCATCAGCTTGAGCCAATGATTGATGGCAATTGAGAGAAGCAAGCAGAAGGAAAAAAGAGAAAACTCTATAAATGAAAAATTGATTTCTGGCAGTCATGATTATAACTCGAATCTGGCTATTGAATTGTGTTTCGCGTAAACTCATTTGTACAAAGGAACAAATATATGATTACTCAAGAAGAAATAATAGAGACAGAATCATCGCTTGTACAACGTCGTGCGTTCTTGAAATTGCCCGTTGCAGAACGCCGTAAAATTTTAGCGGCACAGGCGGAAAAATTGCTTGCCTGTTATGAGGAAGAAGCTGCTGTAAGCGAGCGTGACGTATGGCAGGGAGGCGATATTATTGAGTAACAGCCCGGTGATTCCGAAACGTGGTGAAGTGTGGCTTGTCAACTTTGATCCAACCAGAGGCGCAGAGATCAAAAAAACGCGCCCTGCTGTTGTTATAAGTTCTGATGCCGTCGGACGTTTGCCGATTAAGCTGATTGCACCTGTCACCAACTGGAAAGATCATTACGAGCATAACCTCTGGCATATTCGTCTTGACCCCAATGCACACAATGGTTTGTCAAAATCTTCTGCCATTGATGCTTTACAATTGCGCGGCATGGATACACAACGATTTGTCCGTAAACTTGGAGAAATTACTCAAGATATACTGGAAGAGATTGTTCTAGCGGTGGCTGCGGTTATTGAATACCCGTAGTTTATCTCACCTCAATTATCCGGCGGTCTGCGTGATTCTGCGCGTAAGGTGTGATTAAAGTTGTATCGCGTGTTGAGGGTTGTTCGCGTTCGCGTGAATCATGGGCGCGGGCGACAATTTCATAGATGCCAGCTTGCGTAGGTTGCCAATCAAATGACCATAATCGCCACGCGAAGGGCGCTCTCTCTGCGTCGAGTTTCGTTTCTATCCAACTTCTGCCTTGATTAAAACTGAGTTCAACTTTGGTAATTTCGGCATCGCCGTTCGTCCACGCTGCGCCGACAATCTGCATTTCAGCAAGCGGTAATCTCTGATTATTTACCGGACGCGCAAATTGTGATTTGATTCGCATTTCGTGAAGTTCGCTGCGATAGACTTTGCCATTGATGCGCCGCGCTTCGTAGTATCGTTCAGTGTTGTAGAAGCCTTTGTATGGTTCGCGCCCGACGACAATCTGCTTAATCCATTTCACCGAATCCATGCCGTAATAACCGGGGATGATCGCTCTTATTGGTCCGCCGTGAATTGGCGGTAACGGTTCGTCATTCATCCGGTAAGCCAGCAGGGTATTTTTAGTCAATGCTTTTTGCAGCGGAATGGCGCGGGCAAATGCCGGAACATTGATGCTGCCCGCTTCCACCTCTGCGCCGCCGTCTGCGCCAATCAAGACCGCTTCGATAGCATCTGAGCGCAACTTACAGGCTTCGAGTAATGCGCCAAGCCGTACCCCTTGCCATTTGGCATTGGATACGCCGCCCCAGCCGACGAGATTTCCGGCGCATTCGAGCGTCACGACCTCTTCCTGCGCGGGCATCTTCAAAATTTCTTCCAGCGTGAAGATACGCGGACGTTCTACTGCGCCTGTGATTTCAACAGTCCAGCGAACCGGGTTGACTTTCGGAATGCCGAAGTGCGAGCGCACGAAGAACTGCTCATTTGGTGTTATCCAGCTATCCAACTTATCAAAGGGGAAAGCGCGAGAGTTCGAGGCGTTGGCAATGGTAACGGGCGGCGATTGAGCGAAAGCCAGCGATTGCGGATTGCGGATTGCGGATTGCGGATTTTTTGATGTAACAACAAACGCAGAAGGCAAGGCGATAAGTTGCGAAAGAAAATCTCTGCGCGTGAGGTTATATAAATTCGAGGTTTGCAACATCATTCGTGAACTTTTCTGTTATTCAAGCGGTTTTCTCGCAAAGATATAAGCCCGATGACTCTGATATTCGATTGCCGCGTCGTAAGGCGGTCGTTTAATAATCTCTTCAATCTCAAATCCTGCTGCTGTCAAATAGTTTCGCATTTCGTCGGCTTGAAAGAAAGCGACATCGAACGCCACCTTCTCGCCCCATAACTCCTCAACGTGCGTAGTTTCGTCGCCAGTATGAAACGCCAGCAGCAACAACCCATTGCGACGCAAAACGCGCTTTAGTTCTGTCAGCGCCTTGATTACTTCATCTCGCGGAATATGAATGATCGAATAGAAAGCCGTCATACCGGCAAAGGTCTCATCTTCGCTTTCCAGCGCCATCATATTGCCTTGGCGAAATTCAATCTCAGGGTTTAATGCTTTTGCTTGCTCTACCATTTCCGGTGACAAATCAATGCCGCAAACCTCTACGCCGCGTTCGCGTAAATAGCGAGCAATGTGACCGGGCCCGCATCCTATATCACAGACCAACCCGGCATCTTTGATAGTCGCGGCAAAGCGGTCAAGTAGTTGACGGTCAAGCGGTTTGTGCTGCAACTCGTCCGCTATATGGTCGGCATATTGTTCCGCCACGCGGTCATAGCTTTTTTGCAACTCGCTGAGGTTTGCTTTATCCATAAGAATCACCGTAAGAATGCCACATCCGATTTGAATTTACCGCATCGCGCCAGTACACTCAACTTGCCGTCGTGGCAGACCTTCCCTTGATGCACATTCATTGTAACTTTTTCAGTGGAGCGGGAACGTCTTATGCTTGCCATGCCAATTTTCCATCGTGTAAAGGAGAGCCCATGTCCTGGATTAGAAAATGCTATCTGGATGATCAATCCGATATGCGGTCGCCGATCCCAACGCGCATCGTTTCCAATGAAGAGTTCATCCCCCCGGCGCAATCGCTAAAAGAGCGCGAAGTCGAACATCGTTTGCGTGACCTCGCCGATAAGAACGCCAAAAAACTCGGTCTGTCGCGCCGCCGCTTCTTGCAGAGTTCCGCCGGTATGGCTGCCGCTATGCTCTGCTTCAATGAAGTTTTCGGCAAGACCTATGAAGTTGACGCGATTGAAGCCTTAGACCCGGCAGCCTTTGACGAGAAATGGCCCAAAAATGAATTTATCTTCGACAACCAGACGCATCACGTAGACGTTGAGCCGGATTGGTACAAAAACAGTGAAGACGGTCGCCTCGCTGCCGGTTTCCTGTCGCGCCTGCGCCCCGGCTTTACCGATATGGCGGTTGCCATACAAGCATTGAACCGGGCGCATTATGCCAAAGAATTGTTCTTCGATTCTGATACCGTTATGGCAATCATTAGCGGCGTGCCGTCGAGCGAGTGGAAAGACAATATCTTGCCTCCCGACAAGATGGTAAAGACGCGCAATGACATCAACTCATGGGCTGGCTCACAACGAATGCTGTCGCATGGCGTTTTGCGCCCGAACAAGGGACTGTCGGAACTTGACGAGATGGAGCGACAGGCGAAAGTTCTCAAGGTTGATTCATGGAAGATGTATCCCGGTAGCCTTGCCGGTGTCCTGAAACCGTATCGCCTCGACGATGAAAAAGTGGCATATCCGTTCTGGGAGAAAGCGCGGAAACTTGGCGTTAAGACTGCCTGTATCCATCGGGGCTTGCCGCTTGGTCTGTTCAACGAAGACAATTGCCACCCGCAGGATGTCGAAAAAGCTGCTAAAGACCACCCCGATTTAAACTATGTCATCTACCATTCGGGATGGCATCCCGGCGCAAAGCGCAAAGAAGGCGCTGCCGCCGACCCGCAGTACCTTCCCTGGTGTTCCGATTTGATGGCGCTGGTCAAACGCAGCAATTTGAAGAACGTCTATTTTGAACTCGGCTCAACCTGGAACGGGCTGTCGGGGGCGCGACCTGAACAGGCAATGCACCTCTTCGGGCAGTTGTTGAATATGGGCATGGAGAACAACATCATCTGGGGTACGGACTCCATCTGGGGCGGCTCGCCGCAAAGTCAGATTGAACGCTTCCGCCGCTTCCAGATTAGCGACGAAGTTGCTAATAAATACGGCTACAAGAAACTGACGCCGGAAATCAAAGATAAAGTCTTTGGACTCAATGCGGCACGTCTCTACAAGGTAGATGTGAAGGCGAAACGTAGCGCCATCCGCAGCGACAAGATCGCTCAGTTGCGCGAAGAGTACAAAACCAATCCGCAACCGTCCAATACTCAATACGGCTGGGTCTGGGCGTAGGTGAAGAAATAGATGTCAAAAGCAAGCATGGATGAAGAAGAGTTTTGGAAGCTAATCGAAGCCGCTTGGAAAGCCTCCGGCGGCTATACGAGGCAACGCAAACTTCTGGCTCAAGGGAAACTTGCAGAGGAAAAAGCCTTCGATCTTCAAGATGCTCTCGATGATGTAGTAGCCGCTCTGACCAAAACATTAGAGCGGCTTACCCAAGATGACCTGCTTGCTTTTGACAGAATTCTCGAAAAGAAGTTGTACGATATTGACCGCGCAGAGATACAAGCTGTGACCGATGGCTCTGATGACGGTTTTCTCTATGCGCGTGGCTTTATCGTTGCTATGGGCAGAGAGGTTTACGAAGCGGTCAATGCCGACCCTGCGAAGGCTTTAACCGATTTTGAGTGTGAGGAGATGTGCTACCTCTCGGTTCACCTTTACGAAGAGAAATTCGGAGAAATGCCAGCATCAGGAATCTCTCGTGAAAGCGCCTCTAATGCCTCTGGATGGTAATTCCACTTTTTATGTAAAATATGAGTATGCATGAAGTTGAAGTATCATTGTCGCCTGAGCAGTTATTAAAAGCTGTGCAACAGTTATCCCAACCGGATTTTGAGCAGTTTTTTGAAAAAATAGTTGAAATGCAATCTGCATCTATTCCGGCAGACTTGTCGCTAACGGAATCAGAATTGATTGCAAAAATGAACCAATCCATTTTACCCGCAGTTCAACAGCGCCATCGTGAACTAATGGCTAAACGTCGCGCTCAATCAATCACGGAAAGAGAGTACGACGAATTGTTGGTCTTAATTGATAAAGTTGAAAAAGCAGATGCGGAACGGATTCGTTGTTTGCGTGAATTAGCTCACCTTCGCAAGGTGTCGTTTGATGAGTTAATCCAGCAATTGGGAATCAAGCCGCAACCTTATAAGTAAATTGAAGCAATGAACAGTAGGTTTGTAAATGAAAGCCGAAGAACACTTTATTCGACAGGCGATTGAACTGGCGCGGAAAGCGCGAGCGCACGGCAATCATCCCTTCGGCTCGCTTCTCGTCATTGATAATCAGGTTGTGCTGTCTGCCGAAAACACCAGCAACACTGATAAAAATCCGACCTCTCACGCGGAAACTAATCTGGTTCAGAAAGCCATTCGGGAACTAATGCCGGAGCAACTTGCAAAAGCTACACTGTACACCAGCACCGAGCCTTGCGCGATGTGTACCGGGGCGATTTATTGGGCGGGGATTCGCAAAGTGGTTTACGGATTGGCAAGTGAGGAACTTGCTAAGTTGGCAGGTGAGCGATTGCCAATCTCTTGTCGGGAGATTTTTGACCGCGCTGCGGACAAAGTGGAAATCATCGGACCGTTACTGACTGCTGAGGCGCTGGCTGTTCATCTGGGCTTTTGGAACTAAGCGCACTCTTGTACCATTCAAGAGTGCGCCTCAGTCCTTCATCAAAATCTACCTTAATGTGATAGCCAAAACCTTCCTCTGCCGCTGTAATCGAAGCCTGTGAATCGCGCACATCGCCGATACGCGCTTCTTCGTGAAACGGCTGAATGTCGCTTGATAACATCCTCTTCATCCGGTCAAGCAAATCAAGCAAGGTGTAACGCCCGCCGCACGCTATATTAAAAACTTTGCCGGCAATGCCTTCGGCTTCCGATGCCAGCAGATTGGCTTCGACAACATTTTCAACATAGGTGAAATCGCGTGATTGCCAGCCGTCGCCGTAAATAACCGGGCGTTTGCCAGTCAGCAAGGCAGTAGCGAATTTCGGCATAACCGCCGCGTAATGGGAATTAGGGTCTTGCCGTGGTCCGAAGATATTGAAATAGCGTAGCGCTACGGCTTCAAAGCCATAAACCTGTTTGAAAACGCTAATGTAATGCTCGCCGGTCAATTTCGACAGTGCATAAGGGGAAAGGGGTTGCAACTCCATGCGCTCGTGTTTCGGCAATTCCGGCGTTTCGCCATACACCGAAGAACTGGAAGCAAAGACAACGCGCCGTACTCCGGCATCCCGCGCTGCCAGTAAGATATTCAACGTCCCGGTGATGTTGACTTCATGCGTTGTCACCGGGTCAGCGACGGAACGCGGCACGGAACCGAGCGCCGCTTCGTGAAAGACGACTTCAATGCCGCGCATCGCTTTTGCCACCGTCTCAGTGTCGCAGATGTCGCCGCGTATCACGTCAATATCTTTTCGGAACGCTGCCAGATTTTCTTCTTTTCCGGCGCTGAAATCGTCCAACACGCGCACCGAATGTCCGTCACGCGCCAGCCGTTCGCAGATATGGCTGCCAATGAAGCCTGCGCCGCCGGTGACTAAATAGTTCTTTGCCATAGCTTTTCCTTACTACTTTCTAAAACTATGAATAGCCGCTTATTTCCTGATTAAAAAATTGCCAATCGCCAGACAATCTATGCCGGAACAGTAAAAACCGCGCACCGCTTCACGCGGCGTTGATACCACCGGCTCGCCAAACAGGTTGAACGATGTATTGAGCAGCACCGGCACATTGCCCGTTTCCCCGAATTTCGTCAGCAATTTCCAGAAGGTCGGATTGGTCTTGCGGCTGACGCTGTGCATACGGACAAGCCCATCGCCAAAGACTGCCGCCGGAATCGCCGCCCGTTTCTCTTCACGCACCCGGCTGACTGCCTCAAGGAATCGCGTCAGATGGCTCGGTTCGCAAAATTCCTGTATGCGCTCTTCCGGCACAGATGCCGAGAATGGTCTGAAGTCTTCGCGGCGCTTGATGAAGATATTGAGATTGTCGCGCATAAATTCATCGGTTGGCGAAGCCAGAATGCTGCGATTGCCGAGCGCCCGCCCGCCGAATTCCATTGCCCCGCGAAACCAGCCGACAATTTTCCCTTCGTGCAGCAACCCGGCGACTTCGGCAATCAATTTCTCTTCTGTCAGAAAATACTCATAACCGATTTTACAATTATCCAGCACACTCTTAATCGCCTCTTCATCAAATTGTGGTCCCAGAAAAACGTGCTGCATCTCATAATTTCTTTCGATATTGCCCAAAGTCTGATGCCAAACACTCAAAGCCGCACCGATGGCGCAACCGGCATTTCCGGCTGCCGGTTGCACAAAGACGCGCTTAAATCCGGCGCGACGTTCGATTTGCGAATTTGCCAGCACATTGAGCGCCACGCCCCCGGCTAAACAGAGATCATCTTCGCCCGTTGCTTTGCGATGCTGCGTAGCCATATCACAGAGCGTCTCTTCGAGATGCGCCTGTAAACTCGCGGCAAGGTTGCGATGTAGCGTTGTCGGCGGTTCATCCTTAGCGCGTGGCTTGAGTCCGGCTTTCTCATAAAAAAGTTCTGCAAGTGTGGCGGTGGTTTTTGCTGACGGTTCAAAGTAATCGAGATTGACAACCGGCAAGCCCGCTTCATTGACAGTAAGCATATCCTGAAATAATTTCCGATAAAGCGGCTCTCCGGTTGCCGACAGCCACATGACGATATGGGCGTCATTGCCGAAGCCGAGCGCCCGACTGACGGCGCTGTAGAGCATACCGAGCGAGTGTGGATAGAGCGCTTCCGCTTGCGTCTCAATCGTTGCGCCGTCGCCGAACATCAGTGACGTTGCCGACATATCGCCGCGATTATTGGCAATGATGATTGCCGAACGCTCAAAGCCTGACACATAAAAGGCGCTTGCCGCGTGTGCCAGTTGGTGATTGACTTCGACAAAAGCCGCTTTGTTCGACAGTTGCGCTTCAATCAACTGTCGGGTCTTTAAGCGTTCGCGCAGACTGTTCAAGGTTTCAACGAAATAATCCGGCACGGCTTCTGCTGAGGTGGTTTGCGGCTCATCTAATGCGTGAGCAGCGCGGAAAGCCATTTCGCGGTGAAACAATTTCTGCGGCTCCAGATAATAAGCAACGCAATCTACATCGGCAATGGTGATGCCGCCGCGTTCCAGGCAGAAAACGATTGCCTGATTGGGTAAACCGCCGCCGTAACTCATGCCGACGTGACGCACACGGGATAATTTCTCTTCTTCAATAGCAGCAATCACTTCACCGTCACGCACCAACGCTACTGCCGCATCTCTCTCTTGCCCGGAAATTCCTAAAATGTTCATCAGTGAAAAGTTCTAACAAAATCGGCTTTGATATGTAAAGGAGGGCTTTTGTGAGAAAAGCATCTTAGCAAGAAAACCGTATTCCTGAAACTGAATTCTTTATACTGGGAGCGCGGACGTCCACGTCCGCATGGCTTCAAGTCGTGAACCTCGGTAGTACGCCGAAGGCTTGCCCGCCGAGATCATGCGGACGTGGACGTCCGCGCTCCCGGTAACAAGTTCTGCGCTACCGCTCAAGCCAGTTCGCTGGCTTTCAATCCGGCGCGAAAAGCGATAGCCAGCAATACCAAAACGGCAAGCATTAAAATCAACGACAATGCCGAGCCGAAAGGCTGATTGAGTTGGGCGAACTGATTTTGAATCAGGTTGCCAATCATAATGGATTTCGCGCCGCCCAACAGGTCGGGCGTAATGAATGCGCCAAGTGACGGGATAAAGACCAGCACAATTCCGGCAAGCAGTCCCGGACGCGAAAGCGGCAACGTCACCTTCACGAATGTCCAGAAACGATTTGCTCCTAAATCCTGCGCCGCTTCCAGCAGTCGAATGTCGAGGCGTTCCAACGCTACATAAAGCGGCAGAATCATAAACGGCAATTCGCCGTAAACCTGCCCAATCAGTATGGCAAAATCGTTGTAGAGTAATTTCAACGGCTCCTCAATCAACCCCGTGTGCAGTAATGCCGTATTGATTACGCCTTCGCTCCGTAATAACAGCATCCAGGCATAGGTGCGAATCAGAAAACTTGTCCAAAATGGTACAACGGTGAGTACAAGCAGGATGCGCTTCCACTTTGCCGAAGCCCGTAGGGCGATATAGTAAGCTACCGGATAGCTGATGAGAACGCAAAGCAAGGTCGTCAATAGCGCCACCCAGAATGTCCGCCAGTATGCCGGTAGATAAAGCGCATCGAAAGCCCGTGCATAGTTGCTGATAGTGAAGTCGTAAAGTGTCTTGCCATAAGCGCCGCGAGTGGCAAAACTGACAATAACGACAATGACAAGCGGCGCAACGATAAACAGCAACAACCACAACAGCCCGGGAGCGAGCAACAGCGAACCGGCTTTTGTTTGTGTCTCTTTCGGCTCAGGCAGTTTCCGCATTTTCCTTCAACTTTGCTTTGCGGGCGGCAAGCAACATCAAGCCGCCCTGAACCCCTAAAACGATAATTAACATCCAGAATACATAACGCATCCGAAACAGAGCGCCGAGGTTGGCGATTACTATTGCTTGTAAGGTTACGCCAACGCAAACGACCGATGCCAGAAACCACACAGTCAGGTTTTTGCGCCAATGCCAGACGGTGAAGGCTGCCAACCCTTGAAGCAGATACATGAGCAGAGTTTCCAAACCGCTCAGTAATCTCGCTCCTCTTCCCATAGAACCGGAGGTAAACCAGCGATTCGGGAAGGGCGCGAAAAGACCTATCTGTAAAGCGCGTGGCGTGTAACGAATCACCTCCCAGAGGTTAGTAAATTGCACATCAGCATCTATGTTCGAGCTATTGTAGCCGTAGGCATTGGCAATCGAAGTACGTAAAATCCACAATCGCCAGGGCAGAATGGTCCAGAATGAAGCGTTATCTACCTGCGCTTTCGCTTGCGCTTCCAGTTGGTCAAGTTCCGCTTGTGCTTCGCGGGTTTTTTCATCAATCACAGCTTGGGTTGCGGCATCGGTCTGCTCTTGCACCATTTCATTTGGCGGGGGAGCCACGGGATAAGGCTCTACAGATAATTGGTTGTCTTGCATCAGGTTGGCGTACCAGTAATTTTTGATATAACCGCGCTTAAAATCGTGAGGCATACTGAAAGCGAAGATGAGGATGGCAGCTACAGCAAGCGTGTTGGTAAGCAACAGACGACGCTCCAATAATTGCCGAAGCAACAAAAAGAATGCACCAATCAGAATGATGCCGATAGCTAATTCCCACATATTCCATCTGGTAAGCAAAAGGATGATTAGCGACAATATGCCAAGCAGCACAACCTGAATTGCCTGTCGCAGAGAATAGCGATCTTTCATCCAACTATGCGTCACCAGGATCAGCGCCAGTGCACCGGCAATAAATATAGGGTCTCTGAAAATCTGTGTCGTGTGCAGCAGAAACGAGGGCAAAAACGCTACAAACGCCGCTGCGACTAAGCCAACCCGACGGTCAAAAACTTCTCTGCCCAGCCTGAAAATCAGCGTTAGAATTGTTAGATAGAATAACAAATTGAGCGGTTCCAAGCTCAGGATGTTTAAACCAAATAGCCGTTCAAAAACCAGATAAGATAAGGCGTAAAACTTTACGTGAATGCCGCGTGTATCTTCCATCCAGGCGGAAAAGCCTTCTTCGACAAACTTATTTTTCCAACTTTGAATATAAAGCAGATACCATTGATTGTCTGAGGCTGCCAGAGTGCCGGTGCGGTCAAACAAGGACGGCAGCAGAGCGGAACGCCCGACCGCATAGATGGAACAGGCAATCGCAATATGAAAGATAGCAGCGGCAATCAGCAATTTTACGCCGCTGATGCGAAAGAGGATAAAGGACGGTTTCTCAGAGATGGCAGTTTGTTCGATATTGGCGGGCGTTTCTACTCTGTGCATAAACTCTCCGCTTACCGCCGCAATAAAACGGCGCTGTCCGGCTCCCAATTGAGCGTTACTGCTTGCCCGATGCGACTTTGAATGGCTTGGGAAGATTCGTGATTTTGTTCCAGCACCGTAATCGCCTGCCCGCCATTGATTGCCACACGCCATTGGGTGCTTTCGCCGAGATACATTGCCGATTCAACCTTACCGCAGAGTCCGCCGATGGTTGCTTCACTTGTGCCGTTTGCCGAAAGTTTAATCTTTTCCGGTCTCACCATAATTTTAATTTTCTCGCCCGCTTTGACGCCGTTGCCCTGAACCGAAAATATCGCCTCATTGGTCTGTACAATCGTAACGCTGCCGTCGCTCGATTCTACCGTGCCTTCAAGGATATTGGAATCGCCGATAAATTCCGCCACAAACTGACTGCGCGGCTGCTCATAAATCTCCTGCGGCAAGCCAATCTGTTCAATGTTGCCACTGTTCATAACCACTACCCGATCACTCATTGTCAATGCTTCTTCCTGATCGTGGGTGACAAAGACAAAGCTGATGCCAAGCCGACGTTGCAGACTCTTTAATTCGTATTGCATCTGTTTTCGTAACTTCAAATCGAGCGCCGCCAATGGTTCATCCAATAGCAATACTTTCGGCTCCAACACCAACGCCCGCGCCAGTGCGACGCGCTGTTGCTGCCCGCCGGAAATCTCGCTCGGTCGGCGCTCTTCCATCCCGGCAAGTCGCACCATCTCCAACGCCGCCGCCACACGCTGCTTGATGGTTTCGCGGTCAAGGCGACGACGTTGCAGACCGAAGGCGACATTATGGAAAACTGTTAAATGCGGGAAGAGGGCGTACTGCTGAAAGACGGTGGTAACATTGCGGCGATAAGGCGGTAAAGTGGTGACATCTTCGCCGCCGAGCAGGACGCGCCCGACATTGGGCTTTTCAAATCCGGCAATGATTCTCAGTAAGGTTGTCTTGCCGCAACCCGAAGGACCCAGCAAGGTGATAAACTCTCCGGCGTTGATGTGCAGCGAGACATCGTTGGCGGCAAGCGTCTTGTCGAATCGTTTGGTGATGTTTTGTAACTCTACGTCATAAGAATCGTTATTCAACTTCTCCTGATTGCCTCCTTTTTCGGCGAGAGAAAGTTTAGAGTACAACCTTCAGGTTGCTGGTTTGAAGCCGCAGCCTGAAGGCTGTACTCTGAACCTTTCTTCTCAAATTGCGCCATTACCCGTTTGCGATGCCATGCTGAATGGCTGCGACTATAGAGTTTTATTGCCGTTCACGCAAGCAAATCTTTGAATGCCTGCTCCTCTAAAAGTGTGATGCCCAACTCCGTCGCTTTATCGAGTTTCGAGCCGGCATCTTCACCGACGACGACGTAATCGGTCTTCTTTGTTACCGAACTGGTAACCCGCCCGCCACAATCTTCGATCATCTGTTTCGCTTCATCGCGGCTCAGGGTTTCAAGTTTGCCGGTCAACACGAACTGTTTGCCGGTTATATCGCTCGTCGCTGATGTTCTCTTTGTTGCTTTGACAGTTGCTGTCATATTCACCCCGGCGGCTTTCAAGCGGTCAATGAGTTCGCGGTTCTGTTCATCGGCAAACCATTCGACCACCGCCGCCGCGACCACCGCGCCAATCTCATAAATCCCGGCAAGCCCCGCTTCATCGGCATTCATCAATTCATCAAGCGAAGCGAAATTGTTTGCCAGAATCTTCGCGGTGCGGTCGCCAATGTGACGAATCCCCAAGCCGTAGAGTAATCGGTGAAACTCGCTCGTGCGGCTGGCGTCAATCTGCGTCAGGAGATTATCAACCGACTTCTCGCCCTTGCCCTCAAGAGCCAGCAACTCATCGCGCTTGTCGCGCAGATGATAGAGGTCGGCGAAATCGCGCACCAATGGCGGCAGGATTTCGTTATTACCGACGCGCTCCGAAATCAACTGTTCAATTACTGCTTCGCCTAGTCCTTCAATTCGCATGGCGGCACGGTCAGCGAAGCGTTGCAATCGAGCTTTAATTTTTGCCGGACAAGATTTGTTGACGCAACGCCACGCCACTTCTCCGGCAACGCGCACCACTGGCTTTGTGCAGACCGGACACTCACGCGGCATAGAAAATTCGCGCAACTCGGATTCCCGTCCGGCGCGGCGCGATTCCACAACTTTGACAATCTGCGGGATAATTTCGCCGCTCTTTTCCACCAACACATAATCGCCAATCATAATGCCGAGCCGTTTAATCTGTTCTTCATTATGCAGCGATGCCCGCGAAACGGTTGTTCCGGCGAGCAGCACCGGGTCAAGTTCGGCAACCGGCGTCAGTGTGCCGACAAGCCCGACTTGCACGGTAATATCGAGCAGTTTTGTTGTCGCCTGCATTGCCGGGTATTTATAAGCGACAGCCCAGCGCGGTGATTTTGAGGTTGTGCCAAGTTCGTCTTGCAGGGCGACGCGATTGACCTTCACCACTACGCCGTCAATCTCATAGCCGAGTTCCGAACGCCGTGCGCCCCACTTCTCGCAAAAAGCGATGACTTCATCAATCGAAGCGCAAAGCTGCCGCGCTTCATTGACTTTGAATCCAGCACGAACGAGCCATTCCAGCGATTGCCAATGCGTCGGAAACGGTTTGCGCCCATCAAAGAAGAGGTCATAGCAGAAAAGGTCAAGTTTGCGTTCGGCAACAATGCGGGCATCGAGAAGTTTAATCGTTCCTGATGCCGCATTGCGCGGATTAGCGAAGAGTTGCAAGCCTTTTTCTGCACGTTCGGCGTTGATTTTCTTAAATGAATCGTTGGGCAGATAGACCTCGCCGCGCACTTCGATTTCCTGTGCCGCAGAGGGCGAAAGCGCCTTGCTGTTGTCGTTGGCAACAGCGCCCGATTCAAACAGCGAAGATGGCGCTTTCTGCGTCGTCGTCGCGGATGTTGTACTCGTAGCGCCGGAGTTATTGAACGCCACAGCGCGGATTCTCAAAGGCAGGGAACGAATGGTGCGGACATTCTGCGTCACGTCATCGCCTACCGCGCCGTCGCCGCGGGTGACGCCGCGCCTCAATGCGCCATTTTCATAGAGCGCCGAAATGCTCAAGCCGTCAATCTTCAATTCCGCTACATATTCAACATCGTTGCGTCCAACGCCTTTACGCACGCGGGCATCCCAATCGCGCAAATCTTCGATGGAATAAGTATTATCGAGCGACAACATCGGGCGGCGATGGCGATATTCTGCGAAACCTTCGGACGGGCGACCGGACACGCGCTGCGTCGGCGAATCGGGCAGTATCAAGTCAAGATGCGCGGCTTCCAGTTCTTTGAGCCGCTTCTGCAACTGGTCATATTCATAATCGCTGATTTCCGGGTCGCTGAGTAGATAGTACCGTTCATCGTGGTAATGAATCGTCGCGCTTAGTCTCGCAATCTCTTCTGCGGGTGTCTCTTTTTTGTTTGCCATAGAATCGTGTTTATCTTTAGATTTATTCTGTCTTCAATGTTTGTGCATAGTCGCGCACCTGTTTGAGCCATGCTGTTCGTTTCATCGTTATACTTGCCTCAATCAATTCAGTTAATGCCGCGCTAGTTACTTTTGGCAAGGCGCTACTTTCTTCAATTTCAACATACTCGCCTGCTTCGAGCCTGAAAAAAGTCCAGCAACTGTCGTTATAGCGCCATATTTCACCGATGCCAAATGAAGCAAAGATGGGAAAACGACCCAACGACGGGCTGGTAAAATCAATCTCAATAATCAAATCCGGTGGCGGGTCAACGCTTAAATTTAGCTGTCGCTGCGCCGTCACCTGTGCTTCGTGTTGAATATAAAAGCAGGCATCCGGCTCAAAGCCGCGTTCTGACGCTTGCCTTTTGAAAGTTGTCGAACCGAAACTTTCCATATCTATTTCCAGCACTTCTGCAACTATATTCACCAGTAGAAAAATGCGGTCTTTTATAGCTTCATGTTCGGAGGAAACGACCATAATCTCTAATCTCCCTTTATCGTAGGTGAAACGGGTTGCCGGATAATTTTCGCTATCAATGAGCAACCGTTCATAGGTGTCCCAACTGATGCTCTCCAACACCATACGCTGTTCGGGTAGGCTGACAACTGCCGCCATGTGGAAACTCCTTTCTTTTGAAATTCATCGCCATTTTACCACAAGCCGGTTGGAGAC
>Ga0187894_10001379_pt1 | contig 31320 bp, 25 predicted proteins | sample GBC1701081metaG_FD_136650 | JGI IMG/M metagenome (GOLD analysis project Ga0187894, IMG submission 136650) | White microbial mat communities from a lava cave in the Kipuka Kanohina Cave System on the Island of Hawaii, USA - GBC170108-1 metaG ...
AGCATCTGGTACGACAACATCCGCCGGGCGTTGATTGACTCCGGCGACTTGGCGCAGAAGATCGGCGCGTTGCCCGCGGGCGTGACTTCCACGCTCGGCCAGAAGGTCGGCGGCGACGATCTGCGCGGCGTCACCTCGAACCCGACGATCTTCGAGAAAGCTATTACAGGAAGCACTGATTACGACGACTCGATGCGCTCTCTGGTCGCCGAGGGCAAGAGCGTCAACGAGATTTACGAAGCGCTGGTCATCGAAGACATCCGGCGCGCCGCCGATCTGTTCAAACCGGTTTACGAACGCACGAATAAGCTCGATGGTTATGTCAGCCTGGAAGTCTCGCCGCTGCTGGCGCGCGACACCGAAGGAACCATCGCCGAAGCCAAACGTTTGTGGGCCACGCTCGACCGCCCGAACGTGATGATCAAGATTCCCGCCACGCCTGAAGGCATCCCCGCCATCCGCGAGTGTATCGCCGCCGGCGTCAACATCAACGTCACGATGATCTTCGCGATAGAAAATTACGAAGAGGTCGCCGAAGCTTACATCAGCGGAGTGGAACGGCGCGCCGCGGCGGGCCAACCGATTGATCATGTAGCGTCGGTCGCCAGCGTCTTCGTCAGCCGCATTGACACAGCCGTTGATAACCAGCTCGAATTCCGCATCCGCAGGTCGGAAGACGAAAATGAAAAGGCGACTCTCAGCTCTTTGCTCGGCAAAGCCGCAATCGCGAACGCGAAGATACAGTACCAGCGATTCAAAGAGATTTTTTCGAGCGAACGTTTTGCGAAGCTGAAAGCGAAGGGCGCGCGCGTCCAACGTCCGCTCTGGGCGAGCACCGGCACGAAGAATCCGAACTACAGCGACGTGCTTTACGTCGAGAGCCTGATCGGCCCCGACACCGTCAACACACTCCCGCCCGCGACGTTCACCGCCTTCCGCGATCACGGCAAGGTCCGTTTGACCATCGAAGAGAACCTGGATGAAGCGAAGCAGACCCTGGCGAAGCTCGCCGAGGTCGGGATTGATCTCAAAGAGGTCTGTCAGAAGTTGCAGGACGAAGGTGTCAAAGCCTTCGCCGATTCGTTTGAAAGCCTCATGCAGAGCATCACGTCGAAACGCGCCTCGCTGACCAGCGGTTTGCTCGATAGGATGGAGGCGAGCCTGGGCGAGTACGAGACGTCCGTCCGGGAGATCATCAAGCGCGCGGAGAGCGAACAATGGACGCGCAGAATCTGCCGCAAAGACGCCAGCTTGTGGAAACCCGAAGCGGAGAAGATCATCAAAAACTCGCTCGGCTGGGTGACCGTGCCCGATCAGCTCTATGACGCGGCGGACGAACTCGCCGCCTTCAGCGCGCGCATCCGCAATGAAGGGTTCAAGGACGTGATGCTGCTCGGAATGGGTGGCAGCAGCCTCTGCCCGGAAGTCTTCCGCAGAACTTTCGGAAAGATTCCAGGCTATCCCGAACTGCGCGTGCTCGACAGCACCGACCCGGCGACGATCCTGGATTTTGAAGCGGCGGTTGATCTGCCGCATACGCTCTTCGTCGTCGCCAGCAAATCGGGGACGACCATCGAGCCGCTGATGTTCTACAAATATTTCATCAACCGGCTGCGCCAGGTGAAAGGCGACCGCGCGGGCGAGAACTTCGTCGCCATCACCGATCCCGGCACGCTGATGGAGGCGATGGCGACTGGCGACAAATTCCGCCGAATCTTTTTGAACCCGGCGGACATCGGCGGGCGTTACTCGGCGCTCTCGTATTTCGGGATGGTTCCGGCCGCGTTGCAGGGGTTCGATTTCAAAACGCTGTTGGATCGCGCCGAACGCGCGATGCACGCCTGCGCGCCCGCGGTGCCCGCCGCTGATAACCCGGCGGTGCGATTGGGAGCGATCATAGGCGCGTTGGCCAACGCGGGCCGCAATAAACTGACGCTTTCGACCGACCCTGAAATTTCCTCGCTCGGTTTATGGATCGAACAACTGGTCGCCGAAAGCACTGGCAAAGAGGGCAAAGGCATTCTGCCCGTCGCGGGCGAGCCTCTGGGAGCGCCCGATGTATACGGCGACGACCGCCTCTTCGTCCACATCGCCGTCGGGATGATGGATCCGGAGGCCGAGAACAGGCTGCGCGCAATCGAAGCGGCGGGCCATCCCGTCGTTCGCCGCGTGATGAACGACACGCTCGATCTGGGCGAGGAGTTTTACGTCTGGGAGATGGCGACGGCGATTGCGGGCGCGGTGTTGGGCATCAATCCCTTCGATCAACCCAATGTGCAGGAATCGAAAGACAACACCCGGCGGCTGCTCGAAGATTTCAAGCGCGACGGCCATCTGCCCGAACAGACGCTGGCCGTCGAGGGGCGCGGATTGAAAGTCTACTGCGACGACGAAACGCTTGAGGAGTTGGGCGAGAACAAGACGGTCGAAACGTTCATCGCCGCGCATTTGAAACGCGCGCGCGCCGGCGATTACTGCGCTTTACTCAACTACTTTCAGGAAACCGGCGCAAACGAAGCTTTGATTCAGGCTATCCGCGTACATTTGCGCGACGCGCTGCGCGTCGCGACGACCACCGGTTACGGCCCGCGCTTCCTGCATTCGACCGGACAGTTGCACAAGGGCGGCGATTCGAGCGGCGTCTTCGTTCAGATCACCGCCAACGACGCGAAGGACGTTCCGCTCGTGGGCGAGCCGTTCACGTTCAGCGTGTTGAAACAGGCTCAGGCGCTGGGCGATTTCCAATCGCTGGCCAGCCGCGACCGCCGCGCGATCCGCGTTCATCTTGGTTCGGACGTCGCCGGCGGATTGAAAACGCTGCTCGAAATCGTCCAAACGGCTTTGCCCGCCGGCAAAACTTAAACGCAATGAGGACGCTGCAACAGTCAAATTACGAGGTCTTGATCTGCGCCGACGCGGCGGAGTTGGCGCGGGAGTCCGCGCGCCGCTTCGCCGAGTTGGCCGAAGTCTTCATCAGCGACGTGGGGCGCTTTACCGTCGCGCTCTCAGGCGGATCAACGCCGAAAGCGATGTTCCAAATCCTCGCCGAAAAACCTTTCGCCGATTCCCTCCTCTGGCGCTCGATCTATTTTTTCTGGGGCGATGAACGATGCGTTCCGCCTGACCACGCGGACAGCAATTATCGAATGGCGAATGAAACGTTGCTGTCGAAGGTTCCCGTACCGCGCGAAAACATCTTTCGCATCCCGGCGGAAGACGAAGATCCCCAGCGCGCGGCGGCAAGGTATTCTGAAACTCTGCGAAAATTCTTTGCCGAAGAGTGGCCTCATTTTGACCTTGTCTTCCTGGGGATGGGCGCCGACGGGCACACGGCCTCGCTCTTTCCAGGAACGGCGGCGCTGCGCGTGAACGACCGCGCCGTAGTAGCCAACTACGTCGAGAAGTTTCAATCCTGGCGAATCACACTGACCGCGGATGCGATCAACAAGGCGCGCAATATAATTTTCCTCGTCGCGGGCGAAGACAAAGCCCCAGCGTTGAAAGAGGTGATCAGAGGCCCGCGCAATTCCGAACAATATCCCAGCCAATTGATCGCACCTTTTTACGGCGCGCTGTTGTGGATGATTGATGAAGCGGCGGCGAGCTTACTGAAGTAAAACCAAGGCCGTTCAGCCAAACCATTCGGAGGACAGCCATGAATGAAAAAAGTGAAAACATCGTGCTTGAAAAATCTTACAAATTCGCGCTCAGAATCGTGAAGCTCTACAAGTATCTGACCGAGATGAGGAAGGAATTTGTCATAAGCAAGCAGATGCTCTATTCGGGAACGAACGCCGGCGCGCACGTCAAAGGCGCGCAAGAGGCCGAATCGAGAGCCGGCTTCTTTCATGAAATGAACGCGGCGCTGCAAAACGCGTCGAAATGCGAATTCTGGTTGCAGCTTCTACGTGATGGCGAATTCCTCGATGACAAAAAGTTCAACTCGATCCACGCCGACTGTAGCGACCCATCCCCGGCGTCCGAGCGATTTTTGATCTTCTTCTACTTTCTTACAACGGGATACTGAATGCCCAGTTGTTCCAGGTAGGTTTTGTACCTGGTCGGATCGTAGTGGTACTTCTTCAACTGCGGCGCGAACTTCTCCATCTTCTCTTTGTTCAATTCGATTGCAGGTTGATCAGACGGATTGATCAGCGGCTGGTATTTGATCTCTTTGGTCTGCGAGTTGTTGAAGTAGTCCCACGCCTGTTTGACCAACTCCGGCTTCAGCATGAAGTCGAGCGCGGTCAGCGCTTGAACCTTTGCGCCGGCGGTTGAGCCTTTATGCGCGATCGGGGTGGCCATCGCGACGGCGTTCTCCCAACTGTGGCCGGGCAGGTTCGGGATGTTGGCCGGGAAGCGCAAATAGACCATCGGGACGTTCCACGAGATGTCGCCGACGTCGTCCGAGCCGCCGCCCATGACGACCTCCTTCGGCCCATCAAGCCCTTTCGGCTTCGTCTTCAACCCTTCGACTTTCGCTTTGATCTCGGTCTGCAAGGCTTTCGCCAGCGTCTGATCCGCTTCGCTCCACTGGGGCATGCCGACGGCCTCGATATTTTTTTGCTGGACTTCGGCCACAACCTTGTTGAAATGGTTAGGCCACGCGGAGCCGAGCACACGCTGCGTGACCGTGGTGTCGGTCATCATCGCGGCGGCCTGAGCCATCTTATTGCCGAGTTCGTAAAGCTCTTTGATCTTCGGGTAATCGAGTTCGCGGAAGTAGTACCAGACCGAAGCCGCCTGGGGCACGACGTTCGGCTGATCGCCGCCGTTCGGGATGACGTAATGCGAACGCTGCTGCAAACGCAAATGCTCGCGCCGGAAATTCCATCCGATGTTCATCAATTCGACGGCGTCGAGCGCGCTGCGGCCGGACCACGGCGCTCCGGCTGAATGCGCAGCCTTGCCGGTGAAAGAATATTGCACCGAGACCAGGCCGCTGTTGCGTTCGGGCTGCCCCCAGGTCGTCTCGAAATCGCTGCTAACGTGCGAGCCGAGCATGATGTCCATGTCTTTGAAAAGGCCCGCGCGGACGAAGAAAGCCTTGGTCGCGACCAGTTCTTCGGCCACGCCGGGATAAAGCCTGAGCGTGCCCGGCAACTTGTGCTTCTCCATCATCTGCTTCAAAACGATCGCGGCGGTAACGTTCACGGCCTGGCCGGAATTGTGCCCCTCGCCGTGCCCGGGCGCGTCGGCGATGATCGGATCGTGATAGGCGACGCCGGGTTTTTGCGAGGCGCGCGGGATGCAGTCAATGTCGGTCATAAAGCCGATGACCGGTTTGCCCGAGCCGTAACTCGCCACCCACGCGGTCGGAATCCCTGCGACGCCGCGCTCCACTTTGAACCCGTTCTTTTCGAGCACGCCGGTGACATATTTCGACGTTTCATATTCATGAAAACCCAACTCGGCGAAGCTGAAGATGCTGTCCACCATCTCCTGGGTCAATTTCTGCAGCTTGTCGACTTCGACGACGGCTTCGCGCCTCAGATCGTCGAGCGTCTTTGATTCCTGTGTGCGCGCTGGCCGAACAATCGCCAGCGCGAGCGAGAGAGCGAGAAAGCAGAGAGCCATCTTTTTCATCGTTAAGCCTCCAGTTTGACAATCCGCCAGACAATCGTCGGGAAAAAACTGCTGCGGATACCGGAGCCGCAGACCTGTTTTCCTGAATTTAGCCCGGCACGATTGTTGCGATGCTGGTTGTATGTTGAAGAAACCGTGCGCATAGTCGGCTTGCGACAAGCGACTGTCAAGGCTTCCATCGCCATCCCGCGTTGTGGCGCCTGAAAAAACTGTCACAACCATGATCGTGACCTGCCCCCTTCCGGTTTAGCCTGCGCCCAGCAAGTTCCTGACTGTGAAGTTACCCAACAACATCCAATCTCCGAAAAGGGGGAAATATGAAAGCTCTTCGATACTTCTGTCTCACGTTGCTCTCGGTTCTTCCGGTTGTATCTCAAGCGCAGGACAAACCCCGCGTCTTCATCTCCGAGAGCCAGTCGTGGAGTTCGACCGGCGGCGGACCGGTCGGCGGCGGGGTGATCGTCGGCGTCGGCGGCATAATCACCGCTCGCCCGCGCGGGCGTGGTGGAGCGCGCCCGCAAACCGCCGAGATCATCAAGACCTTCAACGAAAGATGCGCCTCGTGCGTGGTGACGATGAACAAAGAAAAAGCCGATTACGTGGTCATTCTCGATCACGAAGGCGGCAAGGGTTTCATCCGCCGCGACAACAAATTCGTCATCTTCAACAAAGACGGCGACGCCATCCGGAGTGGCTCGACTCGCAGCCTGGGCAACGCGGTCAAAGAAACCTGCGATGCGTTGACCAAAGACTGGAGCTCGCGCGACAGGCAGGCGGATCAGCCGCCACCCCAGTAAGTCCGCGATGAAAGCATCGGATTCGTCGGCGAATTCAGCCGGTTCACCAAATCGGAGTCGGCCGGTAATATTTTCGGCGACCCGAGCCAGGGTGGGATCAACGTCAAGGCCCGCGTCTCAACCTACCTGTTCGGTCCCCGCTTCACTCTCCGCGAAGGAAATGCGGAGCCGTTTGTTCACGCCTTGTTCGGCGCGGCGCGTGGCAGCCTGGAGGTTTCGACGCCCGGGTTTTCGGAGGAAGGTTCGGGTTATGCGTTCGCATACGCGCTGGGAGGCGGGCTTGACATCAAGGTGAACGACAATTTCGCCATTCGACTCGCCCAATTGGATTACCTGGGGGCCAGAGTCGGGGGTGAAGGGTTGAACAGCTTACGGTACTCGGTCGGGATCGTTATCCGTTTCGGCAAACGGTAATCCCCTGTCCGATCCGCGCCGCCGAAAAATATACAGCCTTGAACTTTCCCTGTGGCGCCTACAGAATGCGCGGCGAGTTCTCCGGGCAAGCTATAGAGGCGATACATCAGAATGTAGATTGGCGCCGGTACGGTACCGGAAGCGGTAGCGACCGGGCGCCTCGTGAGAGCGCGCCTCACGAGGCGCCCGGTCGCTACCGCTCCCGGTACCGTACCAGCGCGTCATTCTTGCAGCCCCACAACTTGGCGTGTCACCACTATAGCCTCCTGCTCGAACATCGCTGGTCACTTATGGGAGCGAGAGTGTCATGCCGACACCGCCGGTTCAAGAAATCACCAGACTCAGTAGATCCAAATTGTCGGTTTCTCCTGCGGCTGTGCCGCCTGATGTTAGGCGCCTGGCCACACACTCCAGCCTACCGCTCTGATTCACGAAGCATACCTGCGCCTGATTGATCAGGTTAACCCTGAATGGGAGAACCGCTCGCATTTTTTCGGAGTGGCGGCCCGATTGATGCGGCAGATTCTGGTTGAACACGCCCGCGCGAACGCGACGTCCAAACGACTACAGCGCAAAAGACTACGGCGCATTCATCGAGGAACCGATCAGAGGCGCGGCTCACATCCTGGCGGCCGATTCCGAGCGCGACCTGGTCGGAACTTCTCTGGGGTCTTATCGCATCACCGAACTGATCGGTTCGGGCGGGATGGGGACGGTTTACGCGGCGACGCGCGACGACGAGACGTTCAAACAGTGGGTGGCCATCAAGGTTGTCAAACGCGGGATGGACACGCGCTATATACTCAAACGTTTTAGCCGCGAACGTCGAATCCTGGCCGGGTTGGAACATCCGAACATCGCGCGGATGATTGATGGCGGCGTGACTGAAGGCGGGCTGCCCTACTTCGTGATGGAGTATGTCGAGGGTGGCCGGCCGATCACCGATTATTGCGCTGAGCGCCAGCTTTCGATCCCGGACCGCGTGCGGCTCTTTCGCCAGGTGTGTGACACCGTGCAGTACGCGCACCGGAAATTGATCGTGCACCGCGACATCAAACCGGGCAACATCCTGGTCAACCGCGACGGCATGGCGAAGTTGGTGGATTTCGGCCTTGCCAAGTTGCTCGACCCGGCGCAGACCGAAGCCGACCCCGCGCGCACAGCGACGATGATGCGAGTCATGACGCCCGATTACGCCAGCCCCGAACAGGCGCGCGGGCTTAACATCACGACCGCGACGGACGTCTATTCGCTGGGCGCGACGCTCTACGAACTGCTCACCGGCAAACGGCCACACCGTCTGCAAAATTATTCGCCCGCCGAGATCGAACGCGTCATCTGCGAGACCGAGGTAGAGCGTCCGAGTGAAGTGGTAGGCGCCGCAGCGAGCCGGGTGGCCGGGCTCCCCGCCAAAGTCCGCCGGCAGCTCGCGGGCGATCTGGACAACATCGCGCTTATGGCCATACGCAAAGAGCCGGAGCGCCGCTATCAATCGGTCGAGCGATTCTCGGACGACCTCCGCCGCCACCTGGAAGGACTGCCGGTAATTGCGCGCGGCGACACGATCGCTTACCGCGCCGGCAAATTCATCCGGCGGCACAAGGTCATGGTAGCTGCGACGCTGCTGGTGATCTTCAGCCTGCTCGCCGGCGTCGTCGCGGCCAATTACCAGGCGCGCCGCGCCGAACGCCGCTTCCAGCAGGTGCGCCGGCTGGCCAACACCTTCCTCTTCGACTTCCACGACGGGATCAAAAATCTGCCCGGCTCGACCCAGTCGCGCGAGATGGTGGCCAGGACCGCGCTGGAATACCTGGACTCGCTGGCGCAGGAGTCCGAAGGCGATCCGGAATTGCTGTTGGAGCTGGCGCAGGCGTATCTGAAGGTCGGCGACGTGCAGGGCGATCCGTGGGCGCCCAACCTCGGGCACAGCGCGGCGGCGACCGAGAGTTACCGCAAGGCGCTCGACCTGGCCGAACGAATCGGCGCGGACGGCGCCGCTCGCAATGCGGCTTCGCGCGTCCTGGCGACTGCCCACGGCAAACTCGGCATGCTTCAGGCCGAAGCCGGCGACAAACGCGGCGCGCAAGAATCGCTGCGCCGCGGCGAGCAAATCGCGACAGACCTGGCGCGTCAGACCGGCGAGTTCCGGGATCTGGCCCTCGTCGAAACTCTCGATAGCCATATCGGCCAGATGCGGTTGGACACTGGCGACGTGAGCGGCGCGACGCGGAACTTCACCCGCTCGCTCGAAGGCGCGATTGGGCAATCCGAACTACGTCAACCTGGGCGATCTGGCGGGCGCCGAAGAGTATTCGCGCAAGGCTCTGACGCTGGCCGCGGAGCTGGCGGCGCAAGATCGGAAGAACATCCTGGCGCAGAGCGACCTGGCGGCAACGCACACGCGGCTCGGCGATGTGCTCGTTGACACCGCGCCCGCGCAGGCCCTCGAACAATATCGCCATGGGTTGGCCGTCATAGAGCAGTCGCTGGCCCGCGCCCCGAGCGAGTTCAGAATCAAACTTCGCCACGCCATCTGTCTGACGAAGCTCGGCGGGCAACTGTGCAAGATAGGCCGCTGCCGGGAAGGAATCGAGAAACTGACCCCTGCGCGCGACACGCTGCAATCGCTGGCGGCGCAGGACACGGCCAATATGCAACTGCAATCGGATTTGCAGTTGAACCTCTACACGCTCGCAGAAGCTTTGTCGCAATCAGGCGACCGCGACGGCGCGCTCGCCGCTTACCGCCAGTCGCTGACCACCGCCGAAAGAGCCGACGCCGCCAGCCCGCAGGATTTGAACGCGCGATTGCGCTTGATTCAAAGCCACGAAGGATTGGGGCGTTACTACGGGACGCTCGGCGCCAATCGAAAGCTTCCGCGTGACGAACAACTTGGCCATCGGCGAGCGGCGTGCGATTGGCGACGGAAAGCTCTTGCCTTGTGGGTTGATTGGAGCAAACGCGTGGCGGCGAGCAGCTTCTGTGAAGCCGATCCGAAGTATCTCGCCTTCGCGTGGCACCAAGGTAACTAAATCGAGCCAGTGATATGAAGACTATCAGCCACAGAGCGCACAGGGAGCGCAGAGGACATAATGATTTCTCTGTGTTCTCTGTGGCCTCTGTGGCTATGTTCATTCGTGGCTGATGTTTTTACTCTCTACGCCTTGACGTTGTCGCGCGAGCGATCCCAGTAGACGGGCTTCCGATGCTTCGCCGACCAGTTGACCATGTGCGCGACGGCGGCGGCGCGGTGGCCGGCGTAAACGTCTTCGACCGGTTGTTTGCGATCCCTGACCGCTTTCTGGAAGCTCTCGAAATGCAGCATCGTCGAGTTGCGCCCGATCCCGTTCCATCGCTCTTCGCCTTCGATCACTTGCGGGTCCCACCGCTGCGGCATTTCGGCGGCGATCACCTTCGGATCGCTGTAGTAAGCCTTCTGCAACTCGTTCGGCCACGATTCGACGATCCAGCCGTTGTCTTCGATGGGGTTGTCGGGCGTGAAGACCAGTTCGCGGCCCAGCGTCAGCGTTCCCTTCGTGCCGAGAATCTGGACGCCGCGCTCGCCCGCCGATTGGTTGTTGAACGTGCCGCTCAGGTTTACGGTGAAGCCTTCCGGGTATTGCATAATCGCGTCTAGCGTGTCGGGCACGTCGCGCGATTCTTTCCAGCGGTAGAGCGAACCAGCCGCCGTGACCATAGCCGGGGCCTGCGCGCCCATCACGAAATGGATCGTCGTCATGACGTGGACGAAAAGGTCGGTGGCCATCCCTCCCGAATAGTCTTCGTAACAGCGCCAGCGGAAGAACCTCTCCGGACTGAACGGGCGTTTCGGCGCGGAGCCTAAAAACATTTCCCAGTTGACAGTTTCCTCCTTAGCGTCCGGCGGGATCGGATAGATCCACGCGCCTCCGGCTGTGTTGCGGTTGACCGTCGCGCGGATCATCGTGATCTGGCCCAGGCGGCCCGAAGCGACGATCTCTTTGGCTTTGATCTGCGCCGGCGAACTGATGTTCTGGCTGCCGACCTGGAGGATGCGGCCGGTCTTCTTGACCGCCGCGATGATCTCGACGCCTTCGTCAACCGTGTAGCTGAGCGGCTTTTCGATGTAAATATCCTTGCCCGCTTCGAGCGCGGCGATGGCATGCTGTTTGTGCAAGTGGTCCGGCGTGCCGATGTAGACGGCGTCAACGCCCGGCGCGGCCAGCAACTCGCGGTGGTCTTTGTAGACCTTCGCGCGACCTTTCGTCATCTCGGTGGCGTGATCGAGGCGGCCTTTGTATGCGTCGCAAAGCGCGACCACCTCGAAGCCCGGAATCCTCATCACGTCGTCGAGGACCTGGTGGGCGCGCGCGCCGGTCCCTATGAAACCGAGTGTGATGCGCCCGTTCGGGTTGTCAGTGTTGTCGAACGCGGCTTCGGTGCGGCGGCTCATTCCCAGCGTCAACCCTGCTCCAGCGCCCGTCGCTGCGCTGCGCTTGATGAATTCGCGGCGATTGATTCCATCTGACATGGTTTTTCTCCTTAACTGGCCTCTTACGTTGGCGGATAGTATTGTGGCGGTGGCGGCGGAGGGTGATCCCCGCCGTCACGCCCAAAAAACATCTTCACTTCGGGTTTGTTCAAAGCCACCAGCGCCCAGATTCCAATTGGCGCTCCGATCAGAAAGCAACAAGATGTGAAAGGGATGATCGCGAGTACAGCCGCGGTTTTCGCCCAATTGTAGCTCGATCCGTAGAGCATCTTCACCGCGCCGTAAATGATAACCGGCGCCGCGACAACGCTCAGAAAAAAGATCAGCAGCCCGATGAGTTGACCTGTGACATAGCCGAACCTCTCCGCCTCGCTACCCGTCGGCGCCCTGCCGCCGGGATTGACTATCTGATAAAGCCCACTGACCACCCCTAGCAGGCCAAGCGCCGCATTAAACGCCCCCGTGATTATCAACAAGATCGCTACAGGCTGAAGCTGAGCTGGCCTTTGATTCACTTTAGCTCTCCTCTTCCAAATCCTTTTTTACGCTTCACCTCAGCGCTTGCGGTTCCAGTAATTCCCGGATCAACGCTTCCATTTCGGCCTTGAGCCTTGTGAACCGCTCGCCGGTCGCTTTGCCCTCAAAACCCGCGTGAATGTGTTTCACCAGGCCCTCGCGCCCGATGTAGATCGTCGTCGGATACGCGCCGAAATTTACCAGTTGCGGAAGCTTCTTCTCTGTCTCGTCAACCGCTCCGGCATACAACATCGGATACGTGACACCGAGGTGTTTGGCGAAGGCTCTGATTTGCTTGGTGTCGCGCGCCGCGTCGCCCGTGTATTCAAACGCGAGCGCGACCACCTCCAAGCCCTGCGCGCGATAGCGTTCGTAAAATTCCTGCAAGACCGGCCCTTCGTCGTAACAGTTCGGGCACCAGCTTCCGGTGATCGTCACGACCACGACTTTGTTTTTGAACCGCTCATCGGTCGAAGAAACAGTCTTGCCGTCCGGATCGGGAAAGCTGAACCGGAACGGTTCCGCTCCGTTGCTCATCCGCGTGTGGTTGTTCGGATCGGGCAGACTTCCGACGCTCGATTTGTTCTCGGCGGTCAAGCGCTCGGCGACAACCTTGCGCTTCGGATCGAAGAGGCCGAAATCAACGAAGCCTTCGAGCGCGCCCCGCGGCGTCAGCGTGGCTTTGAAGACGCGGCAGTTGATCCCGTCGAAGCGGTTAAGCGTCAACTGATTGTTTTCAAACGAGCCGGTCATCTCTCCCCAATCGCCCGAAAGAGGAATGATCGTGCCCTGGGCCTTCGAGCCTTGCTGTTTAAACGCCGCGCGCCAGAGGCTGATCTTCGGCTCTTCCCCGACGCGCATCAGCCATTCGCCGCTGATGTCCGCTGCTGGGTTTGAAGAGGCCCGCGCCGTGTCGCCAGCGCCTGCATCGCGCGCCGCGCGCAACTTGCGCACAAGAGTCTGTTTCCGCCATTGCCGCGTGAACCCTCCGCCCAGTTCATCGCCGACGATCACCGCGTTCAGTTCGGCGTCGTAAAAGTCATAGCGCAATTTGAGCCTGTCCCCGTCGAATGAGCCGCTGGTCGAGACCGTGCGGTCGTCGCCGTTGACTAGCGATCCGATTATCTTGTCGCCCTCGCGTTCGACTTCAAGCGTGAACGCGACCTCTTCGCCGGAATTGTTTTTGATCACCCCGCGCCAGACCCCCACAGGGTCGGCGTTCTTCTTACAAGCTGAAAAGACAATGGCGAAGAGAAGCAAAGGGAAGAGGCTCAGAGCCAGCCTACTTCGAACCATTTTTCGATCTCCTCTGGAAAACCCTGGGTACGCATCGCTTCCAGCGTGCCTGCTCCGATAAAAGGGCCGATGGTGGAGGCCAGGCACGCTGGAAGCGATGCGTACCCAGGGGCGGTTCCTTCATTCCCCCGTCTCACACCTCACCCGACAGGGAAATGAGAGACAAGAAAATATATTCACGAACTGAACCGCGTTGATGCAGGATGGAGCGAAGTATAGGGCTGGACCTGTAAAGTCGCAAAGGCGCAACGGGATTTCCCTCGAACAGATCCGTGAATTCCTCACTTGTCTTTTGATCGGCTTGTCGGCTAAAAATCACATCGTGGACACGCTTCAAACACACTCACTTAAAATGACGAGGGAATCGAAATGAAAGTCGAAGGGTCTCATACAATCAAAGCGCCGCGGGAGTTGCTCTATCAACTGATGATCGATCCTGAAATTCTGCAGCGTTGCGTGCCGGGATGCCAATCGCTCGAGGCCGCCGGAGACGGCTCTTACAAGATGACTTTGAAAGCCGGCGTCGGTTCGATCAAAGGCGTCTTCACCGGCTCGATCAGACTGGACGAGATGCGCGAGCCTGAGCATTACAAGATGATCGTGAACGCCAAAGGCGCGCCCGGATTCTTGAAAGGCGAAGGCTCGATTGATCTGGTTGAACAGGGCGAGGAGACTCTGGTCAATTACTCCGGCGAGGTCAGCGTCGGCGGAACCATCGCCGGCGTGGGCCAGCGGATGGTTCAATCCACGGCTAAGATGATGGCTGGACAGTTCTTCGCCGCAATCGAAGCCGAAGCCGTCGCGATCGTTAAAGCCGAGGAGAGCGGCCAGTACACGCCTCCCAAACAAGGCTTCATTCGCAACACTATCAGGCAGATCAGGAAGTAATCGCTTCGGATCCGCGAGAAAATTTACCGTTCACACCGAATTCTATATTGACTCGAGGCGCTGTTTCTGTGTTAAATGCGTCCATCTTACATTAACTCGTGGCTGTAAGCCTGAGCAAACGCTGTCTGACGCCCCGCCGACAAAATGCTCATTAACGAAACACGGTACTGATTTCTCCCTTGCCCTACTCGCCGATTCTCTGATTGGTGAGCCTCACAAAAATTACGCCAAATGCGTGATTCAGTTTTCAGCCGGCGACAGACGTCGCTTCGGCGCGCTTGACCGATGCGCCGAAGAAAGGCTGAGGGGGGTAATCGGCCCAGCCGGCCCTCTTTCCAAAGACCAGGAGTAAGAATGACACCCACAGACGAGGTCAATGAGTTAGAGACTGAACACTCAAATGTCTCTACAATCCGCCCATTCGATAGGAATATGGGCGTTGCGTACGCCAGAAAAAGTGAGAATGTGTTTTCACCCGAACATCCCGCGTATGAAGCGGAACCGCTCAGACCGTCCGACAACGCCGCCAGCGAAATAATACCAACCGTATCGGAGAAGTTGCGGTCTGAGATCATCGCTCGCGCCCGCGAAGCCGATGCGCGAGCAAGAGAGGCCGAAGAGAGATACAAACAGGCCGAAGCTACATTAAAACAAGAGCAGGCATTGCGACTGCTGGCCGAGCAGCGGGCCGAAGAAATCAAAGAGGAATACAAACAGCGGCTTGCGTCCGCGCAATCTGTTGATTTCTCGCGCCTCGAACTGGAGCTAGCCCTTGTGGAAGCCGAGGCCCAATTAAAACAGGAGGCCGATGCGCGCCTGCTGGCCGAAACATCGCTGGCCCGGGCCAGAAACGAAGCCAGAGCCGAAGCTGAATCAGCCGCGCTCGCTCTTGAAGAAGCTGAAATGGAACTGGCCCAGGCCAGAGAGGAAGCCAGAGCCGAAGCTCAATCAGCCGCGCTCGCTCTTGAAGAGGCCAAAAAGGCGCTGGTCCAAGCCAAGGATGAAGCCAGAGCCGAGACCCAATCGGCCGCGCTCGCTCTCGAGCAGGCCGAAAAGGCGCTGGCCCAGGCCAAAGAGGAGGCCGAAAAGGCGCTGGCCCAAGCCAAAGAGGAGGCCGGAGCCGAGGTTCAATTAGCCGCGCTCGCTCTTGAAGAAACCCAGACAGCGCTGGCTCGAGCCAAAGAGGAAGCCAAAGAAGAAGCCCAATTAGCCGCCCTTGTTCTTGAAGAAGTCCAAACAGCGCTGGCTCAAGCCAAAGAGCAGGCCGGAGCGGAAGCCCGATCAGGCGCGCGCGCTCTTGAGCAGGCCGAAAGGCGCATCGCTGAATTGGAAGCCGGCCTCCGTGACATGGAGGAGAGGGCTGGCGCCGCGGAAACAGCCGAGCTCGCGCTCGAGGGGGCTAAAAAGCGCCTCGCTGAGTTGGAAACCGGCGCCCGCGAGGTCGAAGAGAAGACCGGCGCCGCGGAAAAGGCCATGCGCGAAGTGGAATCGCGGATCCACGAAGCCGAGGCGCGCGTGAAAGAGGCTGAAGAAAAGCGCGAAGCCGCCGAGGCCAGGTTGAAGTTTGAGATCGAGACGCGGATAGAGGCTGAGCAGAAGGCTCAGTCCTTCGAAGCTCAGTTCAAAAGCGAACTGGAGATGGATTGGGCCAGATTCGAAGCCGACATTGAAAAAGCCGAAACCGCCGTTAAAGCGAGAGAAGAGTCCATCGCCAAAGCCAGCGCCGAGCAGGCTCGCCGGGAGTCCGAAGAGTTGATACAGCAACTCTACGCGCAGATCGAGGCGGAACAACAGGCGCGGAACGAAACCGAAAGAAAGCTTATCGAGGCTCGCGGCGAGGCGGAACGTAAACTCGTGGGAGTCGATGGCAAAGCGCCAGAGGCGATAACAACGGCCAGCGATGAAGTGGAGAGCAAAGCGCCAAAGGCGATGGCAACGGCCAGCAATGAAGTAGAACCCAGCAAAGCTCTGGTAAAAAGATCTCGGGCAATTGAACCAAGCTCAGCGCTCGTCACGCTGGGGCTTTCAACCGAATCATACGAATTGAGGACCGATGACCGAAGACTGCTGAAGGAGAAAATCAAACTGGTAGGTTATGGCGCGGCGGCCTCGCTGCTGCTCATAATTCTGATTTTTCTAGGGCTGACGGCGTACCGCCACCTTTGATTGAAGACCTCGCAATTTGATGTCCGCGCCCGCGCAGGGTAAGCTGTGGCGCGTCGTCCATCCGTAATCCCTATTTCCAGAGGCGGTATCAAATGTCGAAAAATCATAAGCTCTTGATTTGCGCCATTGGCGCCATTGCGCTTCTCTCGCTGCCTTTCGCCGTGACTGCCCTATCACAAGTCACACTGAAACTTCTCGGCCAACTCGATCCCTTCGACGGCGAAAACCGTTACGGTGACGTTTGGGGTGAAGGCAATTACGCGTACCTGGCTTCGTACAACGGCAACGGCGTGATGATCATTGATATTTCCGATCCGTCCAGTCCGAAGTTGGCCGGCCATTACAATCCGGCGGAAAACGGGCGAATTCAAGACGTGGTGGTCATCAACGGTATAGGCTATTTTGGGGCCGAGAACCGAGGCGGTCTGCACATCGTTGATGTGCGCAATCCGGCGAATCCGGTCCTGCTGAGCCATGTCACTACCGACAAGAACGGGCATGCGAACGTTCACGAATTATTCGTCGCTGACGGCGTGTTGTACGAGGCCGATTCAAGAACCAACCGGGTCAAAGTCTTCGACGTGACAAACCCTGCCGCGCCGGTCTTCGTTCGCGACATTGACACCAGCGATCCGGCCGTTCACGCCGCCGTGGTTGTCAACGGGCGGTTATTCACCTCAGGGTTGCGCGGCAAGACCGATATTTACGATGTGCGGCGCGTGCTGGTCGAACAGCCGGCGCATCTCGGCGCGGTTGATTCCGGCGTAGGCTCGCACAGCAGTTGGGTGAGCAATGACGGAAAGATTATGGCGGTCGCCCGCGAGACACCGAATGGCGACGTTCGATTGTTCGACATCACCAACCCCTCCAGCGCCACATTGATCTCAACCATCTCACCGCAATCACTCGGCATTGAAGCCTTCTCTCCACACAACCCCTACATCGTCGGCAACCTGCTTTTCGTTTCGTGGTATCAGGCGGGACTGGTGGTCATTGACATCACCAACCCACAGCAACCGCGCCTGGCGGGTTCGTACGACACGTTTCCCGGAACGACCACCGGATTCAAAGGATGCTGGGGAGTTTATCCGTTCATGGGTTTTGACCGCATGCTGCTCAGCGACATGGACGGCGGCTTGTTGATTGTTGATGCGACCGCGGCGCTGGTTGGCCCACGCACGGTTTCATCGGCGAGTTACAGCGTCTCGGCCATCGCGCCCAAAGCGATAGTCGCCGCCTTCGGATCGAATCTGGCGACGGTAACCCAGGGAGCGCCATCAACACCGCTGCCGACGTCAATCGCCGGGACTTCGATTACCGTGCAGGACGGCGTGGGGAGCGAACGACTCGCGCCATTGTTCTACGTCTCGCCGAATCAGCTCAATTACCAGATCCCCGCCGGAACAGCGCCCGGACCGGCTTTGATCAAATTCAATAGCGGGGGCGGCCAAACCGTCGCGGGTTCGACGATCATCGCGCCAAGCGCGCCTTCGATCTTCACGCAGGACTCAAGCGGAGCGGGCGCGGCTTCGGCGCTGGACGCGTTCACCTTCACCCCCGCGCCATTCAACGCCACGCGAGCCGGTGGATTGCCCAACATCATCGCAATTTTCGGAACGGGATTAGGCGCTGACGCGACTGACATTGACGCAAACGCCGGAGCGAATGTTCAAGCGTCCATTGATGGGCAAGCGGCGCAAGTCCTCTACGCCGGCCGCGCGCCGGGATTCGCCGGACTGAATCAGATCAACGTAATGTTGCCTGTGGGAATATCCTCCGGCGTCCACAGACTGGTGATTACGCGCGGCGGCGTTTCGAGCAACGCGGTTTCGATTGCGATCAGGTAGCGTTATTTTCGGTAAATTCCAGGCTTTCGCGCCTCGGCGAGGCACATTAGTTGTATGCCTTAATCGAGTGGAGGTTACGATGAATCCGATTTGTACACACCTCGATCAAATCCGCGAAGTCACGCCGAGCGCGCCAGGATGCGAGGACTGTTTGCAGATGGGCGACACGTGGGTGCATTTGCGCCTGTGCCTCAGTTGCGGACACGTCGGCTGCTGTGACTCAAGCAAGAACAAGCACGCGACGAAGCATTTCCATGCGACCCGGCATCCGATTATCAAGTCCTTCGAGCCTGGGGAGAACTGGAGCTACTGCTACATTGACCAGGTGGATTGGGAAGATCGGCCTGTTCAGCGAGGCGCGGGCGGGCGTCAATGATGCGCGTAAGTAGCTAAATCGAACCAGCGAAGATTGGGATACACGAATCAACCACGGGGAGCGCGGGGAACACGGGGAGGCTTATCGTTATTGCCTTTCCCGTGTTCCCCGCGCTCCCCGTGGTTGATTTAGGCGGAAATTCCATAACAGGGAGAGCGAAAGATGACAGCGAAAACTGTTCGACGGCGCACACCATCAAACCACTTTCCAGATCAGATTCCGACTCATCTTGTGGATACGGCCTGGCCGAGTCTGCCCTTCAGTGAATGGCGGGACACATGTGAGACGTTGCACATGTGGACGCAGATCGTCGGCAAAACGCGGCTCGCGCAGGCGCCGATGATCAATCACTGGTGGCAGACGCCTTTGTACGTCACCTCGCGCGGCCTGACGACTTCGCCGATGCCTCACGGCGAACGCACATTTCAGGTTGATTTCGATTTCATTGATCACGAGCTTCGCATCCAAACGAACGACGGCGTAACTCATTCTTTCCCGCTGCGTCCGCAATCGGTGGCCGATTTCTACGGCGAGTTTATGGCGGCATTGCGCTCGCTCGGCATCGAAATCAACATTATGACCTCGCCATCCGAAGTCGAAAATCCAATCCCATTCGAGCAGGATTACAAACACGCGGCCTACGACAGTGAGCAGGCGCATCGCTTCTGGCTCGCGCTGGCGCAGGCCGACCGCGTGATGCGGCAGTTCCGGTCGCAATTTATCGGCAAGTGCAGCCCGGTCCATTTTTTCTGGGGAGGCTTCGATCTGGCAGTGACGCGATTCTCCGGGCGGCTCGCGCCTGAACATCCGAGCGTGCCGAACACGCCGGATTTCGTCGTGCGCGAAGCCTATTCGCACGAAGTCAGCAGCGCCGGATTCTGGCCTGGCAGCGCCGCCGCGCCCGAGCCGGTCTTCTACTCCTACGCTTATCCCGAGCCGGACGGGTTCGCCGCCTGGCGCGCCGAGCCCGATGAGGCTTACTACAACCCCGAGATGAAAGAGTTCATTCTGCCTTACGAGGTAGTGCGCCGGGCGAAAGAGCCTGATCGAACGCTGATGCAATTTCTGCAAAACACATACGAGGCGGCGGCTGATCTGGGCAAATGGGATCGCGCCTCGCTGGAGCGAAAATCAACCCAGAGATTTCCCCAACCGTGACGACACGCGATGTGACAACGCCATAATCGTCCACGACGGATTGATCCCCGACGCGGTCGGGAACAAGCTCGAATCGGCCACGTAAACATTCTCGCTGCCAAACACCTTGCCGCGCGCGTCAACCACTCCGCGCTCGGCGTCTTTGCCCTAAGGGTTTCCTCCGCTGGTGTGGTCGGAATAGAGCAACAGGTCGTCGTAGCCGAATTTCAACTTCTCGATCTGTTTCAAATCGGACTCGCGTTCGATCTTCGGCGGGCGCAGCATCGGCAAAAAGACGCGGCGCGCTCCGACGGCCAGGAATCCACGCGCGGCGAGCAGAAAGCACTGGCGCAAGTTTTCGATGTCCCGCCGGCTTTCGCGGAAATCGAGTTGGGCGCGGCCGTCTTTGATCTTGATGCGCGATTTGGCCGGATCGTCGCGCAAGGTCAGCGTGACGCTCATCGTTTGGTGGAACTTCTTCATCATCGCGAAATGTTCTTCGGGCGGCAGGCTCGAGATGAACGAGGCCAAGTTTGCGGGAAAGAGAATGCTGGCGAGCCAGAAGAAGTTATGCTCTTTCAGAAACCCCGTGAAATTATAGATCGAGGGGACGCCGTTGTACGGGATGTATTGACCATCCTTCGTCGCTCCGCGCTTCGTCACGGAGCGGTCGAACAGGGCGAAGATTTGCGCGTGAGGTTGCAGGTAGACCTTTGCGCCGACCCTTTCGCGGTTCGGCGTTTCGCGGCTTCGCAGCAGCAGCGCCGACGAAAAGAACGCTCCCGCCGCGAGCGCGTATGCTCTGGCCTTGATCTGGGCGCGCCGCGTAACGCGCCCGCTCGCAAAATCGCGCATCACGACGTCCAAGCGGGTCGCTTTGAAATTACGCTTCTCTCCGGCGATTGCCTGAGCCTCGCATTCGGTGAAGACCGTCAGATTCCCTGTCGCGAGCGCAAGCGGGAGGAAGCTGTTGATCATGTTCCCCTTCAGATCGAACCCGCACCCGAAGCTGCAAAGCCCAACGCCCGCGCAGCCTTCGGTGTAACGCGACACGGTTTCCAGCCCGTCAGGCTTTCCTAGCGCATCCGCCATCCGCCGCACAATCGCATTAGGTTCGTTTTCGAGTTCCCTGGTCTGTTCCGTCACCGACATCACTTCGGCGACGTGGCGGTAATGCGGCTCCAGCTTTTCGCGGTCGATCCCATCCTCTCCGCTCAACTCTTTCCATTCGTCAAAGACGAACTGCGGAGGCTTCATCGCGACCGCGCCGTAGAGCAGGCTGCCGCCGCCAACCGCATTGCCTTGATAAAGGATCGTGCGCAACCCCGAAGTCAATTCGAGATGACCCATGCGGTTCGACATATCGAGCACGCGGAAGTTCGAATCATTGGCGGGGAGAAACGGGCCGCGTTCGACCAGCGCGACTTTCAACCCCGATTGTGCGAGCGTCGCCGCCGCGACCGCGCCTCCCGGCCCCGAACCGATCACGCAAACGTCATAATCGGCGGCGAGCAACTTGTCGTTCTCAGCCGAAGCGAAATCCCGCGCGGCGAAGATATGCCGGCGCATCTCTTGAGTGATTTTTCGGATCATCGTTGCGGCTTCTCAGAAAATCCCTGGGTACGCATCGCTCCCAGCGTGCAGGCAGACTAATCTACAACTTTCATCGTGGTGTGTCGGCTCAGTACACAAGCACGCTGGAAGCGATGCGTACCCAGGGGCGATTTTCATTGTTTCAGGGCCTCGCCACGCGACCTAAAAGCTACCCGGATTCAATCAACGACAGCGCGCGCTCATCGCCCCAGAACGAAACCAAGCAGAGGGCCGAAAGCGCTTTGCTCATCTTTTGGGCGAGGGCGAAGCGCGAGTCGCGGGCGCGCCTCGCCACGTTCTCGCCGCCGTAAATGAACGAGACGCGGCGCGACCAGGTGAGCAACCGCAGGATCTTCGCGCGGTGTTCGGCGCTGCCGCGCTGTAGCAGATGCTCGACGTTGGCGATCACGTCAATGCCTGTGCGTGAGAAGGCCTCGGGCGGGATCAAAGTCGCGGCGACCTTGCGCAGGAATTCGCGGTCGCCGCCATCGAGCGCCAGGCGCAAGGGAGCGGCCGCAAAGACGACGACCTTGAGAAATTTTCTTCGGCTGAGATGCCGGTCGATTGAATCAAGCTCTACGAACAATGAATCGAACGACTCCATAATCTCCTTTCAACTGCGCGGATGATTCGTCGCCGCTGTCGTCCTGGCTTCTTCCAACGCCTCGTCGAGTTCGCTTACTTTCGACCCGCCGCCTTGCGCGAAATCGGGTTTACCGCCTCCACGCCCGCCCAGGCGCTCACACGCCGCTCGCATCAGCGCGTTCATATCGGCTGAGAGGTTTGCGGATCGGGCGAAGACCAAGCGGGCCATTTCGCCCTCTTTCGCCGCCAAGAGCGCGACCACGTTATCGCCGTCCACCAGGCGATGGGCCAGCAGTTTCAATTCCTCGCTGTCGCGATCTTCAAAGACTCTCAAAACGATTCGCGCTCCAGCGACCGCCTCTGTCGCTTCGATCAGTTCAAAAGCCTCGACCGTCGCGGCGATCTCAGCCAGTTCACGCGCGCGGCGCAGCAGGCGTTTGTTCTCGTCGAACAATTTCGCCACCGATTGTTCGGCCTCTTCCCTGGAGCCGCTGAATCTGCGCGCGATCGCGTCCGCTGTGCGATTGGCCGCCCGGTAATCGTCGAGCGCCCGGACGCCGCACAGGAAATGGACCCGCGTCATCTTCTTCGCGCGCTCCCAGCCTCGCACGGCGATCAATCCGACTTCGCCCGTGCGTTTGGCGTGCGTGCCGCCGCAGGGCGACCAGTCGTAATCGGCGATCTCGATGACGCGGACGCAATCGGCGACGAAACTCTCTTTTCGCAGCGGCAGCTTCGCCGCCTCTTCCGGCGTGACGGCGTGAACGCGGACCTCGCGGTTGTCGAAGACCACGCCGTTGGCCATTTCTTCGGCGCGCGCGACCGCTTGCTCGATCTCGCCTGGCTGCGCTTCGAGCGCCAGATCAATTTCAGTCGTCCGGCTGGTGATGCGGAAGCCTTTCGTCTCGGCGCCGAAAAGCCGAAAGAAGGCTTGCGAGAGGATATGCTGACCCGTGTGCTGCTGAATCATCTCGCGGCGGCGGTCCCAATCAATCTCGCAGGAGACTTCGTCGCCGGCGGCGAGCGGAATGTCCGAATCAAGGCGGTGCAGTATCCGTTCATCGCCGGTCATCTCGACGTCAATCACTCGCGCCGAATTGATCGAGCCTGTGTCGCAGGGCTGCCCGCCTCCGGTCGGATAGAAAGCTGATCGGTCGAGCGCGACAATTCGATGGTTATCCTGTAACCAGGCGTCGGTGACGCGCGCGGTGAAACGCGTCAAATGGGCGTCTTCCCAATAAAGTTTCGTGGTCATATCATCACCTGAGCCACGCTCGCTACCGCTCGCGGCGCCGGCGTGAGCCGCGCGGCATACTAACAGACAAGGACAAATCGCGCACGCCGTTGTATGCTTGTGGCTGGCGGTCTATCTCGGCGTTGAGGCGTCGGCGCCGCGCGATTCATTGACCTCTATCGAAACCGCAAACAGAGAGGGAGAAACACGTATGTCATTCATCCGTTTCCTGGCGATAACCATACTGCTTGGCCTGATCGCCGGACCGGCGTTGGCGCAAGACCCCGTGAAAGCCGCGCCACAGGCTTACAAGCTCGATTTCGAGAACGATTGGGTCAAAGTTCTTCGCGTGCGTTACGCCGCGAAAGAGAAACTTCCCGAACACGACCATCCGCTGACGGCGGCGGCTTTCGTCTATTTGAACGACAGCGGCCCGGTCATCTTCAAACACGTCGGGCTGAGTTACGGCGCAATCACCAGACCCGCCGTCAAAGCCCGCAGCTTCCGGTTGTGGTACGCGGTCAAAGAGACTCACGAGGTTGAAAACCCCGGCGACACGCCGAGCGATTTCGTGCGGATCGAATTCAAGACCGAGCCGGCCAACGCCAAGAGCCTTCGCGGCAAGTTTCAACCGGAAGAGTATCCGGCCGACGACAACTTTCAAAAAGTTCAGTTTGAAAATGAGCAGATCCGCGCCACCCGGCTGGTGGTCGCGCCGCGCAAAAAGCTGGCCGTCTCGACCGGCGCAAATGAGCCGGCGCTGCTGGTGGCGCTCACTCCGGCAAATTTGAAATTCACGAAAGGGAAAAATAAGCCGTCGAAATTACAGCTCGACACTGGCAAAACCGGCCAGACCGAATGGATCGAGCAAGGCGCCGTGGTCGAATTCGAAAACACTGGCGATACGCCGGCCGAGTTGCTCCGCTTCGATCTGAAGACCAAGCCTCTGAGCGGCGATCAACTCAAACCGCCCAGTCATGCGCACGATTGAGTTATTTGGCGAACCTTGAAACGCCAACTCCTCGCGCGCCTGACTTGCCCGTTATGCAGAGTCCGGAACTCTGTGCTACTTTTTAGGTATGGCGAAAAAAGGTAACGTTCTGGTTGTAGATGATGAAGAAGTAATGCGTGACGTGTTGGAGAGTTTGCTCTCACAGGACGGATATCGCGTTGATCTGGCAAAGACCGGTGAAGAGGGGCTGGCGCGTTTTGGCGAGCGCGCGTATGACGCGGCGCTGCTCGACGTTTCAATGCCCGGGATCGGCGGGCTGCGGACGCTTGAAGAAATGCTGAAACTCGACCGCGAAGCGGTGGTGATTATGATTACCGCCTACGCCACATTCGACACGGCGATCGCCGCATGGCAACTGGGCGCGTTCAACTGCATCCGCAAGCCTTTCGACAACGAACAGATCCTGAAGACCGTCGCGGCGGGACTTTCGCGTCGCCGTGGTGACGAAGAACGCCGCGTGTTGCGGCGCACATTGCGCGAGTCGGCCGACCGCAAACAGATCGTGGGCAATTCCGCCGCGATGCGCGAAGTTTACGACCTGATCGAACAGGTCGCGCCCGCGCGTTCGACCGTGCTGATCACCGGTGAATCGGGCACCGGTAAAGAAGTGGTCGCGCGCACAATTCACTTCTCCAGCCCGCGCGCCGAAACGGGGCAATTCGTCGCGGTCAATTGCAGCAACATCCCATCGGAGCTGTTGGAATCGGAACTCTTCGGCCATACGAAAGGCGCGTTCACCGGCGCCGTCGCGGCCAAAAAAGGACTGTTCGAGGTCGCCGACAACGGTTCGATCTTCCTGGATGAGATCAGCACGATTCCGCCTGAAACGCAGGCGCGACTGCTGCGCGTGATTCAGGAGCGCGAGTTCACCCCGCTGGGCGATACGCAGCCGCGCAAGGTCGATACGCGGATCATCGCCGCAACCAACACCGATCTGCAACGCGCCGTCAGATCAGGCGATTTCCGCGAAGACCTTTTCTATCGTTTGAACGTGATCAACATCCACCTGCCGCCGCTGCGCAACCGAAAAGAAGACCTACTGCCGCTCGCGCAACATTTCATCCGCAAATACAATCAAGAGAACGGGCGAACGATCACCGAGCAGATCGCGCCCGAAGTCCTGAAGACGCTTGAAAGTTATTCCTGGCCTGGCAACGTGCGCGAGCTTGAGACGGCGATTGAACGCGCCGTGATTGTCGCGCGCAGCGACGAGGTCACTCTCGATTGCCTGCGCGAAGAGATCGTCAGCCCGCTGCAATCCAGCGCCGCGACGAGCCTGACAGAATCGACGGCCTCGCTGGACCTCACCCGCGGCATCTCGTTCTATGACGAAGTCTCGCGCTTCGAGATCGAGTTGATCCGCCGCGCGCTTGATATCACCGGGGGACATCAGAGCCGCGCCGCGAAGCTGCTGGGGATGAACAACACCACGCTCAACAGCAAGATCAAGGTCTACAACATCAAAATTTAAGGCGGCGTTTGCACTCTTCGAGCATCGCGACGGTTTGCGTCGCTCCGGCGCGGGTCACGCCGAGGGCGCGGACTTCGAGCAACCTATCGAGTGTGCGCACGCCGCCCGCGGCCTTGACCTGCACACGCAATGTAGTGTCACTCCTTCGAGGTGACGTCGCGCGCATTCTCCTTCCGCCGCGTGAAGACGATCTCTTTTACGCTCGGCTCAAGCGAAATGGACACACGGTCAATCTCGCCCGCCCGATCCATCAGGAAAGACACCTTCGTTCCTTCAAGCGCCGCCGCCCCCTCGGCCACCTGAAAGATGTCGAAGTGATAATGATTCAAGCCTCCGGTCAGACTGTGCAAATCGAACTTCAACCGCTCGCCCTCCTGGGTAATAACCAGTGTTTGATAGGCCGGATGCTCGAATTGCCCGGCGTAATCCCGCAGGGCGTGCGTGGGAGGCGCATCCTTTTTGCGTTTTGCTTCATCTTCGGATTTCGTTTTGGCCTGAGTTTCTTTCGCCTTTGCCGCGTCGTCGAGCGCCCGCCGCGCCCAAGGAGCTTCGCTCAAACCGAGCATTCGATCCACGGCGTTGGCCGCGATGAGACCGCTCGCGGGCGACGCCGAATTGGTCAATACAACCACGCCCAACTGATCTTTGGGCAGAAAACGAACTTGCGAAGTAAACCCGTCAATCCCGCCGCCGTGCGCGAGCGCCGGATGGCCGCGATAGGAGGTCGCGGCCCAGCCTAACGCATAACTTGAATAGAACGATTCGTCGTACTTCAGATCACCGCCCGCCACGATCTGCGGCGTGTGTGTTTCGGCCAGGCTCTTTTCCGAGACGATCTGCTTGCCATTGAATTTGCCCTTGCCCAACTGCATCAGGAGCCAGCGCGCCATCTCGTTGACGCTCGAATTGATCGAACCCGCCGGGCCGATGGTGTCAATGTTGCGGAAAGGAATCTCTGTGACCTCGCCTTTAACCTCGCTGTAGGGCAGCGAAAAATCGGACGTTTTCTGTGAATCTTTGACGGAGAAATTGCTGGTCTTCATCTCCAGCGGATCGAGAATTCTCTTCCGCACGAACTCTTCCCAGGCCATGCCGGAAATCCGTTCGATCAACACCCCCCCGGCCAGGAACATCAGATTGTTGTATTGATACCTCGCGTGCAGCGGTCTGCTCGGCTCAAGGTGGCGCAGCCGCTCGAAAATCTCCTTGCGCGAGAGCGGAGAGCCGTACCAAACCATATCGTGGCGCGGCAGCCCCGATTGATGCGACACCAGGTCGCGCGGGCGGATGTGCGCGGTCGCGTAAGCGTCATGCAGCATTAAGTCCGGCAGGTAATTTCTGACCGGCTTGTCCCAATCCAGCTTTCCCTCGTCAACCAGGATCGCCATCGCGGTAGTGGTGAACGCCTTCGAACACGATCCGATGGCGAAGAGCGTGTCGGGTGTGACCTTCAACCCCTTTTTGACATCGCGGGAACCGAACCCTTTCGCGTAAACTATCTTGCCATCTCTCACAACGGCCACGGCCAGGCCGGGGACCTTCCAATCTTTCATCACCTGCTCAACGAAACCGTCAAAGCCGTTGAGACTGGATGGCGCGGAATTGTCTTGCGCCCGCAGTTGAGCCGGCGAGCAAAGAAGCGCTATCAGCAAGATCGCAATCAGTCGAATTGATCGTTGTGTCATCGTTTATATTCTCCTTGAGCGGTTTTCACATTGGTGTAAGTGTTGATTGCTCGCGCTTTTAACGTTCATCGCGCTGTCTGTCAAGCGTCTTGGCGGTTAGTTTTCACCACAGTTAACTTTCCAAGTCGTGTCATAGCCGGGCCGATCTCAAGTTAATCTCAAGTTAATCTCAAGTAAAAAGAGACAATATGGCTTGGTATCTGGCGTTTTCGCCAAGGGAAGCCTCAAGTAAACCTCAAGTAAACGGGGCTAAAGTCGGATCCGGTTGTTGGGGTCCACTACACACTACAGGGGTTGGAGGTGGATCAATGTGGTGACATTTCACTGGGATCATATTACAAAACGTTCTGATTGACGCCGTCCGGGAGTCTTTCCAAAAGCTCCGCTTGCGGTTAGACTCCGGCTCCAGGCATTGAACCCCACGGCTAGCTTAACATCAAAACCCCACAGCAAACTGAATACTGAACCCCACACTATACCTCACAAGGAGACAGCCATGCCCAAGGCTCGTTACATAAGTGGTCACCGTGTGGATTCGACTATTTGCGATAGAGAGCCGAACCATGCCTCAGGATTGATCCAGCCTCACGCCGCGACGATCGTGATCAAAGAACCTGAGTTGACAATGCTGCAAGTGAGCGCAAACACCGGGTCGCATTTCGGGTTTGCGCCGGAAGAGTTGCTTAATCAGCCCCTGGCGCTGCTGCTCGGCGAGACCGAAGTCGAGCGCATGCGCGATCAGTTTCTGTCAAATAACCTTGAAGCCACGCCGCATTACCTCCCCGCGGCCCGTGTTGGCAAGGATGGCAAGGTCTTCGAGCTTTTACTTCATCGTAACCAGGGACTGTTGATTCTGGAATGCGAGCGGAGCCCTGACGACGCGATTACACAGCTTAAGCTTTACCCCGTGGTTAACAGCGCGATCGCGCAAATGCAACGCGCCGGAAGCGTGCGTGAGTTTTGCCAGACGGCCGCCGACGAGATGCGCCGGCTCACCGGTTTCGACCGCGTGATGGTTTACAAGTTCAATGAGGACGATTCGGGTGACGTGGTCGCCGAATCGCTCGGCCCCGACCGCGAACCTTATTTGGGACTGCGTTCCCCCGCTTCCGACATTCCCCGGCAGGCGCGGGCGCTCGACCTGAAGAATCGTTTGTGTGTGGAGGTCGATTTGTATGAGGCGCCTGTTCCCATGGTTCCGCCGGTCAACCCGGGCGCCGGGGCGCCGCTCGATTTGAGTTACGCCGTGACACGCAGCCTGCCGCCCGCCCACATCAAGCGCCTGTCGCATCTGGGCGCGACGGCTTCGATGTCCATCTCGATTACGAAAAATGACCGCCTCTGGGGGATGATCGCGTGCCGCCATTACACAGGTCCAAAATACACGCCACACAACGCGCGGATGGCTTGCGAATATCTGGCGCACTTCCTCTCGCTGCAGATGGCGTTGAAAGAGAACGCCGAGAACCACGAATACATTGCGCGCATCAACGAGGGCCATCATCGTCTGGCCGAGCGCATGACGAGCGCCGGCGACTGGCGCGAGGGGCTGCTAAAAAACGAAAAGACCCTGCGCGCCTGGATAGAGGCGGGCGGCGTCGCGCTCTGTTCCGGCGGCCAGGTCAGACTTCTGGGCCAGGGGCCAAGCGAAGATCGGACGTTACGGTTGGCTGAGTGGCTGCGACAGAACGTGGACGAAGACGTCTTTGCGACCAATCACCTCGCCGCGCGTTACCCCGAAGCCGCCGAATTTCAGGACGTCGCAGGCGGCTTGCTGGCGGCGCGGCTCTCGCGGCGGCGTCCCGAATACGCGCTCTGGTTCCGCCCCGCCATCCAACAGGTCATTAACTGGCAGGTCATCAACTGGCAGAAAGAGGGCGAGCGGGCGACGCGGCGCAAATCCTCCTCGCTTGGCGCGCTCTGGCGGGAGACAGTCGAAGGCAGGGCCGCGCCGTGGAAAGAGTGCGAGGTCGAAGCGGCGAGAATGCTGCGCCGTTCAATCCTCGAAATTATCGCCCGGAAAGCCGAAGAGATAGCCGGACTCAACGCTGAACTCGAACGCAGCAATATAGAACTCGATTCGTTCGCTTACATCGCCTCCCACGATCTGAAAGAGCCGCTGCGCGGAATTCACCAATATTCCAATTTCCTGATGGAAGATTACGCCGACAAACTGGACGAAGAAGGCCTGGGGAGGCTGCAAACAATGGTCAGATTGACGCGGCAAATGGAGACACTGGTTGACTCGCTGCTCTATTACTCGCGTGTCGGGCGAGCCCATTTGGCCATCCGTGAAGTTGACCTCGACGAGGTCGTCAACAAAACGCTGGAAATGATCGCGCCGCGGTTGCAAGAAAGCGGCGTGGAGATTCGCCGCCCGCGGCGGCTGCCCGCAGTTCGAGCCGACCACGCGCGCGTCGGCGAAATCTTCCACAACCTGATCGTCAATGCGATCAAGTACAACGACAAGCCTTCGAAGTGGGTCGAGATCGGATGGGAGGAAGGACGGGGCGACGGGGCGACGGGGCGACGGGGCAACGAGGCGACAGAGGAATTGGGAAACGTAGGAACAGAAGGACAGGAAGACAGAGAGAAATTCGCCCCGTCGCCCCGTCGCCCCGTCGCCCCGTCGCCCCGTCCTCTCGTCCCTCCCCCTCCGGTTTTCTACGTTCGCGATAATGGCATTGGAATTCCGGAGCGTCATTACGAAACGATCTTTGGCATCTTCAAACGGCTGCACAAGCGCGACGAATTCGGCGGCGGCGTGGGCGCGGGGCTTACTATTGTCAAAAAGATCGTCGAGCGTCACAACGGAAGGATCTGGATCGAATCACGCGTGGGCGAGGGGACTACGATCTATTTCACTCTCAGTTGAGCGAAACGGCGATTCGGCGAGTCTCGCCGGACGAGCGCAAAAGCAAAGGGGCGAGTATTGCGACTCGCCCCTCCCGCTTCGAATGCAATATTGCGTGACGATTACGCGTTGGCGTCAACCTTTTTCACCGCCGCCGGATTTGGGACGCCACGACGATTCCCGGTTACGCTTTGCCGGGCCACCCTGATCCTTCATGCCGCCGTCCTGCTGGCCGGTTCCCATAGGCTCCTCAGCCGGCATCCCCGGTTTATTGCATCCTTCCGTCATCCCCTGACCGGCGTTGCGTTGCTGAGCAGCGCCTTTATCAACATTTCTATCGTATTTGGACTTTGCCATCCAACCAACTCCTTTCAATCGAGACAGTGTAATTGCAATCAACGTTCGCGAGCCGCGCGCGCGGCTCGGCGTGATCACGGCGGAAATGCTACCGAACCATTCCCTCATCCTTCGGTCTCTCTTGGGACATAAGCAGCAGACACTAACATTAAGTTGTTCGCGCTGTGACAGCGCGCCAACCGCACGACCACTTGCATATGGCATATGCATTCGATCATTTCTCGTTCCGAGGCCGTACATACCAGCTTATCCTCGATTATTTGAGTTCTCATTCATCACGTGTTGATCTATGTCATCTGCGGAGGAAATAACAGCTTGTGGCCATCGCCGGTTTTATCTCCGCGCGCCAATCCCACTGGCCCGGGCTTTGCGTATACCCAGCCTATACGTTTTGAATACGAGTTTTTTGAGCGCATTGAAAAGGTGGAATATAAAATATGAATTCGACGAGCAAAACAACATTACAAGCTTTGGGATACGGCCTGGCGGGCGCCGCCGCCGCCGCGATTGCCAACGAAACAGCAAGACGGGCGCGTCCGAGCCATTCGCCACTTGGCTTTCTGGGTAAGCGAGTAAGTCTCCACAACCTGTTCGGCAGGGAGCCATATCAGAGAACGCTGGCCGGCGCCCTGTTTTCAACTCCGCTCTTTCACAACTTCGGCGGCGGGAGGAGCGTTAAACGCAATTTGCTGCGCAGCGCTTTGCTGGGCTTAGGGGCCGGGCTAGGATCGCTGGCGTTGCCACAACAAAAAAGAAGCCTCTGGCGCAGGCGCAGCGAGAACAGAGGATCGGCCCTGACGACCATCGGACGGCTTTTGGCGGGCGGCCTCGTGGCCGCCGCGGCGTCGAGACTGTTCAAAAAAACGTCGCACAGCCGAAATACTCACGACCAGCATACCCGCAATCAGCATACTCACGATCAGCTCGATTGATCATTGAGGTATTCAATCCGTCAGGAGAATCACCCGTTCGTTCTTCCGTCAGCGGCCTGACCATAAAGGAAGAACGTTTGTCATTTGTCGTTTGTCGTTTGTC
>Ga0187894_10001380_pt1 | contig 31312 bp, 29 predicted proteins | sample GBC1701081metaG_FD_136650 | JGI IMG/M metagenome (GOLD analysis project Ga0187894, IMG submission 136650) | White microbial mat communities from a lava cave in the Kipuka Kanohina Cave System on the Island of Hawaii, USA - GBC170108-1 metaG ...
GATCGCGGGCAAGAACGTGAACCTCACCGGCTTCGCGGGGGCACCGAAGCGCAAGTTCCCGCCGCTGATGATCGGCGGCGGTGCGAAGCGCGTGCTCTCGCTCGCCGCGCGCGAGGCCGACATCGTCAGCCTCAACTTCAATAACAGCTCGGGCATGATCGGACCGGCCGGTGTGCAGTCGAGCACGGCCGACGCAACTGCGGAGAAGATCGGCTGGGTCCGTGCCGCGGCCGGCGCGCGCTTCGAGAAGATCGAGCTCGAGATCGGCGCCTACTTCACGTTCGTGCAGGAAGGCGCCGACGCGATCGCCGCAGGCATGGGCTCCGCGATGGGCCTCAGCAAAGAGGAGATGCTGCGCCATCCGCACGGCCTGTTCGGCACTGCGGATCGCGTCGTCGAGGAGCTCGAGCGCCGCCGCAAGCAGTACGGCATCAGCTACGTGACCGTCGGCGACGCCGCGATGGAGGCGTTCGCGCCCGTGGTCGCACGGCTGGCGGGCAAGTAGCCGTGATCATCATCGCGGGCACGATCGATCTCGCGGATCCGAGCAAGCGCGACGAGGCGATGCGAATCGCGGCGCCGCTTCAGCAGAAGACGCGCAGCGAGGAGCCGGGCTGTCTCGCGTACGTGTTCTCCGCCGACCCGTGCGTCGCGGGTCGCCTCTGCGTCTACGAGCTGTGGCGAGACGAGGCGAGCCTCGCGGCGCACTTCCAGCACCCTAACTACTTGAACATGCGCACGGCGCTCGGGCAGATCGGGCTCGCGAATGCGGATAACAAGAAGTACCGCGTGGACCTCAGCGAGCCGGTTTACGACGAGACGCGCACGCCGCGCGCGGATTTCTTCACTGCGAAGGGTGCGTCTGGAGCGAGATAGATCAGCGACCGTCCAAGTTGGCCGGCTCGACATCCGGCCCGCAGTGATGCGAGATCTCGTCGCCATCGCGGTACAGCGTCTCGCACGGGCCTGATTCGCCAGGAAAGCTCCCGTCCGCGGTCCACACCCGCCTGCTTGTCTGATGAAAGACGAGCCGAAACTCGTCGTCCTCGAACGCGTAAGCGCGTATCTCCTCGTCGAGCTCGAGCTCCTCGCCCCGCTCGCAAACGAGGAAGAGCGTCGGCACTTTGCTCTCGAACCTTCCGGCGCTCGCAAATCGCCCGAGAACAGTGCCCGGCGGACATGTCATCGTTGGCAGGTCTTGCGGCGGATCGAGCGGACGGTCGATCACGACGCCGTCCTCGAGGCGAATCCGCCGCGAGACGGTCGCACCACCGGTCTCGACTCGGACTACAAGGGCACGCTGGCCCGGGTCGAGTCCATCAACCTTCCACTTCGCGCCGTGAAGCCCCTCCCAGAGCGATACGAAGTCGTTCTGACGAAACGATCGAACCACCTTCCCTCGCTCGTCGCGGATCGTGATCACTCTTCCTCCGCCGCCACACCATCCTTGGAACGTCACTACGTAGTCGCCCCGATTCGCCACTAAAGCGCGCATGTGGATATCTGGCGATTTCATCTCCCATACCGCCCGATTTGGATTTTCGACGCGCACGAGCCGCAGGGTCGTGTCTTCGTAGAACCGGTTGTCGCTCTCGAGGCCACGGATCGCGATGAGCATGAATGCTCCGTCGTCACTCTTTTGCTCGATCTTCCACGGTGGCGGAGCGCAGCTCAGCGCAGTCGCAGTGTTAGCGCCCGAGGCAAACGCCAGCCCAAGGCCGAGGACCAGGCAGAGCGCGAGTTGTCGCACTTCACCTCCCCTGGAACTTCGGCTCCCGCTTCTCCAGCAGCGCCTTCGTCCCTTCCCGGAAGTCCTCCGTCTCGAACGTGCGCGACTGCACGAGCCCCTCGTAACGCGCCGCCGTCTTGGGATCCCACGCGATTCCCTGATAGATCGACCGCTTCGTCCAGCGCACCGCGAGCGGCGCAGCGCCCGCGATCTCGCGCGCGAGCTCGCGGGCTTTCGCGAGCACTTGCTCCGGCGGAACGGCGTAGTGCGCGAGGCCGCGGCGCGCAGCTTCGGCGCCGTCGACGAGGCGGCCAGTCAGTAACAGCTCGACCGCGTTCGGGACGCCCATCAGGCGCGGCAGGATGTAGGTGTTCGCCATGCCGGGATGCAGGCCGAGCCGCACGAAGTTCGCGCCGTACTTCGCATCGTTCGCCGCGACGCGCAGGTCGCAGACGATCGCGAGGCCGAGCCCGCCGCCGATCGCGTGACCGTTCATCGCGGCGATCGTCGGCACCTCGAGCTCGAGCAGCGAGAGAAACGGCGCGTAGGTGTTGTAGGAGCGCTCGTGCGGTGCCACGTAGGCTGCGTTGGGGTCGGGCTCGGCGCGCGAGCGGAAATCGGCGCCGGCGCAGAAGCTCTTGCCGCGACCCGTGACGATCACGCAGCGCAGCGTCGAATCGTCTTTCGCGCGCGCGACGCCGTCAGCGAGGCCGGCGAGCACGTCCGGCGTCATCGAGTTGCGGTTCTCGGGGCGGTTCAGCGTGATCTCGGCGACGCCGTCCTTCGCTTCGTAGAGCACCGCGTCTTCGGCCATCACGCGCCTCGTTCGTTCGGGAGGTTCACGAGCTGGCGCGCCATCACGATGCGCTGGATCTGACCGGTGCCCTCGACGATGTCCATCGCCTTGACGTCGCGGAACAGCTTCTCGATCAGGTGATCGCCACGGCCGCCGACCGCGCCGAGCAGCTCCATGCCGAGGCTCGCGGCCTCGTAGGCGACCGTCGGCGCGAGCGCCTTGCACATCGAGGCCTCGACCATGTTCGGCTGCTCGTGATCGGCGAGCCACGCCGCCTTGAGCGTGAGCAGGCGCGCCATGCGCAGCTTGCGCGCGATGCGCTCGAGCCGATCGCGCACGCGCGCGTCGTTCAGGCGCTCGTGCTCTCGCGCAAACTTCAGCGCCTCATCGAGAGCGGCGCGGCCGATGCCGACCGCATTCGACGCGATCAGCGGGCGCGTCGCGTTGAAGGTCTTCATCGCGCCCTTGAAGCCCGCGCGTGAGCCGTAATGGCCTTCGCCACCCAACAAGTTTGCGGCCGGCACGCGGCAGCTCTGCAGTGTGAACGACGTCGACTCGTAGCCCTTGATGCCCATCTTCTTTTCGATCTTGAAGTTGCCGAGGCCCGGCATGCCTTTCTCGACGACGAACGCGCGATGGCCGGCGCGTCCGAGCGAGGCGTCGACCGTCGCCCAGACGACGATCCAGTCCGCGCGGCTGGCGTTCGCCGCGAACGACTTCTCGCCGTTCAGAACCCAGGCGTCGCCGTCCTTCACGCAGCTCGTCTTGATCGCAGCGACGTCGGAACCGGCGCCCGGCTCGGTCATCGCGAACGAGCCCCAGCGCGGCTTATCAGGGTCGACGAACGGGCCCAGAAAGCGGCGCTTTTGGTCGTCGGTTCCCATCGAAAGCACCGGCGGCTCGCCGAGGCCAGGGCCAGGCGACGAGGACGCGACGCCGCGATCCCAGTAAGCCTGCTCTTCCGCGAGATGAATCGTCGCGCGCGAGTTGCCGGGGCCGCTTCGCTCCTCTGCCTGCGCTGCAGGCGTGGGGTTCGGATTCCAGCGCGTACGGCCAAGCCCCATCTTCAGGAGCAGCTTGTAGTAGTCGTGATCCGGCGGAACCGGGCGACCGAGGCGATCGGCTTCGATCCCCAATGGCCGGATGTGCGTGGCACCAAGCTGGCGGATGCGCGCGAGGCGCTCGGCGGTTTCCTTGTCGACCGAGAAATCCATCAGCGCTCTCCTACCGACAACGCGACGGGCGCTCCCGTCGCGCAGATGTGCTCGCCGGCGTCCTCGCGCGCGGCGTCGAATCCCCCTAACAACAGACCCAGCGCGCGCGCCTCGCGCATGTATTTCTCGACCGGGTAGTCCTGCATGAAGCCGTGGCCGCCGAGAATCTGGATGCCGTTCGGGCCGACGAACGTCGAGGCCTCGATCGCCTCGGCGAACGCCGCCGCCGCGAGCGCGTCCGCGGGCCGCCCCTCGTCGAGATGCCAGGCGGCTTCCTGCACCAGCGCGCGCGCACCGTCCACGGCGGTGCGCATGTCGGCGATCAGGAACGCGAGCGCCTGGTGGTGAGCGATCGGGCGGCCGAACGCAACGCGGCTCATCGCGTAGGTGCGCGAGGTCTCCGCGGCTTGCCGGAGCACGCCCACCAGCAGTGCAGCGTAATAAGTCCGAGCGCGCGCGAGCACCTCGCCTACCGCCTCGCCGTCGAGAAAGCGCGCGCAGATCGGCGCATCGATCGTCAGCTCTGCGGCGCCCGCCGCTCGAAGCCCGGCGCCGCGCAGCGGCTTCGCGCTAACCCCCTCGCGCGCGAGCACCACCTCGTCGTCCGTCATGTAGACGAGCAGGTCTGCGCGATCGGAAGGCACCCACGGCGCGAGGCCGCGCAGCCGATCGCCGCGCGTCTCGAGCCGCGCGTCGTGCGCGCTGATCAGCAGCGCGCGCGCTCCGGGCCGCGCCAGCAGCGGCAGAAGGTGCTCGCGCACCGCCGCTTCGCCGCCGGCCTCCAGCACCGCGTAGAGCGCGGGGCCGAGCGGGTCGAGCGCGAGCGCGGCGCCCGGATCCGCGGCGCCCAGCTCCTCGTTCACGAGTGCGCGGGCGAGCGCGCCGAGCTCAGCGCCATCGAGCACGGCAGGCAGCTCGAGCGTCGCGAGCCCGGTCTCGGCGAAGCGAGCCGCGATCTCCGGCGCAGCTCCGCGAGCGGCTTCCGCTTCGCGGATGTGCGGCGTCAAGTGCGCGCGCCCGAACTCACGCGTGGTCTCGACGATCATCGCCAGCTCGTCGGGGATGCTCCAGTCGAACATGCGTACCTCGGTGGTCGCCACGGTACATCGAGCGGGAGACGACGCGGCAACGGAGCTGGGCGGATGCAGCGGGCGGCGGGGTGCCGCCGCCAGTCCGCTGGGCGTCGGCGCTGGGCCCGGTTGGCCCTTTCGGGTCAGACCCCAAAGGGCCAGCCGAGCGCGCTCGCGGTACGTGGGAAGCCTCGGTAGGCGGGAACACGTGGCGCGCGCCATCGTCACGTCGGCCCGCGAGGCGCGCCGATGCAGCCTGATCTCTTCACGCCCGAGTTTCACGAGGATCCCTATCCCACCTACGCGTGGCTGCGCGAAAACGCGCCTGCGTATCGCGAGCCGCGCTACGGCAACGTGGTGATCACGCGCTTCAGCGACGCGCTCGAGGTGCTGCGAGACCACGCAACTTTCAGCAACGCGCGAGGACAAAACCCGGCCGGGCCGCGCGCAGGCGTGCCTTCGATCGCGACCAGCGACCCGCCGCTGCACGATCGCTTGCGCGCGCTGGTGAGCCGCGCGTTCACGCCGCGGCGCGTCGCCGAGAGCGAGCCGCGCATCCGCGCGCTCGTGCGAGAGCTGCTGGACGCAATTCCGCCCGCTCGCCTCGACCTAGTCCCGCAGCTCGCGATTCCGGTTCCGGTGATCGTGATCGCCGAGATGTTAGGCGTGGCGCCGGATCGCGGCTCCGATTTCCGACGCTGGTCGGATGCGCTGGTCGGGCTGATGGAGAAAGCGCCGACGCCAGCGCTGCTCTCGGCCGCGCAGGAAATGGTCGGCTACTTCCGCGACGAGGTGATCCCGCGCCGCCGCACCGAGCCGGGCGACGATCTCGTCAGCGCTCTGCTCGACGCGGAGATCGAGGGCCGAAAGCTGACGCCGCTCGAGATCGAGTCGTTCTGCTTGTTATTGCTCGTGGCCGGAAACGAGACGACGACGAACCTGATCAGCAACCAGCTCTGCGTGCTGTCGCGACGGCCCGAGCTGTGGAAGCAGCTGCGCGAGGAGCCGCGACTCGTGCCGGACGCGGTCGAAGAAGCGCTGCGCTGGGACAGCCCGGTTCAGAATCTCGCTCGCGACGCGATGCGCGACGTCACGCTGCACGGCGTACACGTAACAGCGGGCGAGCGCGTGCTCGTCTCGTTTGCTGCGGCGAACCGCGACGCGCGCGAGTTTGCGGATGCGGAGGAGTACCGACTCGACCGCAGCGGCATGCGTCATCTCGGCTTCGGCTTCGGCGTGCACTTCTGCCTCGGCGCCGGCCTCGCGCGCCTCGAAGCGCGCTGCGTGCTCGAGGCGATGCTCGAGCGCTTCCGCGAGATCGCGCCCGGTGAGGCTGCAGCGCGCCGCACTCACAGCACGGTGATCCGCGGCTTCGAATCTCTCCCGCTCGCAGTGGCGTGAGGCGCGCACAAACGAAACCGGCGGCGGAGTCGCCTCCGCCGCCGGCCGTCAGAGCTTCACGCTGCGACTAGATGTCGAGCGTGATGTCGATGCCCCAGGTGGCGCCTTCGCCAAACGCCGCGCCAGCAAAGCCCAGCGCGCCGAAGTCGATGCCCGAGAGCATGTAATCCTCGTCGAGGATGTTCTTGCCATACACGGAGGCTCGAATCTTCGAACGGTCGTTGATCGAGATCTCCGAGACGGTGAAGCGCACGTCCATCAGCCAGTAGCTGCTGTCCTTCAGGATGTCACGGAAGGCCGTGAAGCCGGGGGTAGTGATGGGGATGTTGTTGGTGCGCTCATCGTCGAGGGGGCTCCAAATGCGCGAGCCGGTGTAGTGGCCGTCGACGCGCGCGCCGAGCACGAGCCCCATGGAGCCGAGCGGTGCAGTGACGTACTCCGCTCCCAGCGTCGTTGTCACCTCCGGCTGGTACCCGAAGCCCGCCTCGTCCGCGAGATCGACCTTCTGGAGCGTGGTCGGATCGATGACGGGGTACGAGTTGTACTTAGGGCTGATCCAGCCGACGTTACCGTCGAGCGTCAGGCCATCGATCGGAATCAGCTTGAACTCGGCCTCGATGCCCGGGATCTCCGCCTCACCGGCGTTGACCGTGACCGACGTCGCGCCTCCGGGACCGGCAGCGAACACATCGGTCTGACGACCCTTCGAGATGCTCCAGAAGCCGGTCAGGTTGAGCATCGCGCGGCGATCGAACCAATCTGACTTCAGACCGAGTTCGACGGACTTCACGCGCTCTTCGTTGAACGGATCGACGGGGTCGACGTTCGAGCGAAGATTGTAGCCGCCGGCCTTGTACGCCGACGCACCGCGGAAGTACAGCGTGATGTCCTCGGTCGCCGCGAAATTGAGCGACGCTTCCCAGTCGACGCTGTCCCACTTGTTGCTGCCACGCGAGGGAACGCCCTGAATGCCAGGAGTGATGGGGTCGGAGTCGATGATCGGCGAGTCGCGGAAGAACGATTTCTCGTCCTTCGAGTACCGAACGCCCGCCGAAGCAGAGAGCTTCTCATCGAGGAACGGGAGCGTGTAGTTCAGGTTCGCGAACAACGCCCAGGATTTGGAGTCGCCGTTGTAAATGAAGAGGTTGCCAAGGGCGAGCGGCGGCGCGGCCGGGCTGAACGGGAACAGGAACGTCTGCGGGTTGTTTTCGTCGAAGTCCTCGTTGAAGTAGTAGAAGCCCGCCACGTACTGGAGGCTCTCTATCATCAGATCGCCATCGAAGCGCGTTTCGAGCGACCACTGGTCCTGATGCCGTTCGTTCTGGGCGTTGAAGAGATCGGGATCATTCAGCACCACGGGCGCGAACGTCCCGTCGAGCGCGAGGATCGAGCCGAGCGAGTTCCCGTCGAGCTCCGTTCCGTCCTCCGTGTTGTCCCACTCGCGGAAGCTCACGATTCCAGTGAAGTTCGTGATGCCGAGGTCCCAGCCGACGTTCAGATTGTGACCCTTGATCGTGTGCTCGCTCACACCGTCGAAGTTCCCGGAGAGCGCTTCGAACGCCCGCTGCTTGGTGCCGTACGGCGGCAGCGTCGCAACACCGCGCGAGATCTTCAGGTCGTTGACCGTCGTCGGCGAGCCAATCGCGGCCCAGCCTGTGTTCAACGCACCGGCGAGCGTCGGCGAGATCGCGACGAGCTGGAAGCCCGGCCCGTGGCCCTCGAGGTTCGAGTAGTCGAACGAGTAGTCGAAGCGCAGGTCCTCGGTTGCGTCCCAGCCCAGCGCGATGCGGAACGCGTCAGTGTTCTTCGCCCCGTAATCACTGTTGTCATCGGCGAGCGAGTTGTTGCGGTAGCCGTCCTTCTGCTCGTGGAGATACACGAGGTTGGCTGCCAAGCCGGGGAGCAGCTCGCCGGTATCCACGGACGTGCGCGACATCAAGCGGCTCCACGACCCGGTGCCGATGCGCTGCGAGAAGCCGAACTCCTCGCCCGGCTTGCGCGAGATGAAGCGCACCGCGCCGCCGGTCGAGTTGCGGCCGTAGAGCGTTCCCTGCGGCCCGCGCAGCACTTCGACGCGCTCGACGTCGACGAGGTCCATGATCGCGCCGGTCACGCGCGCGATGTAGACGTCGTCCATGTAGATCGCGACGCCCTGCTCGCGTGTCAGCAGCGGCTCGGCGCCGGCGACGCCGCGGATCGAGAGCGCGAGGTTCGCGACGGATCCAGGCGTTTGCGTCAGGTAGAGGTTCGGGGCCATCGAGGAGATGTCCTGCGTGTCGCCGATCCCGAGCGATTCGAGCGACTCGGCGCCGAACGCGGAAACCGCCAGCGGCGAGTCCTGCAGGTTCTCACTCACCTTGCGCGAGGTGATGACGATCTCCTCGATCTCGGTGCGCGAGTCGACCTGCCGTGCAGCCGGCTCTTCCGGCTGGGGCGCAGTCCCCTGCGCTGCGGGTGCTGTCTCCTGGGCAAAGGCCGGCAGCGCACAGGCGGTCGCCAGCAGTAACGACACGAACGTCTTTCGCTGGAACATGAATTGGAGTCCCCCTGAGAGCTCGGACCCTGCCGCAAGCGCACTAGCGCCGGCGGTCCGATCGACGACGCAGGGTTCCCCCCCGAGTTGCCGACCCGAGCTGGTTCGCGCGCACCGTGACATAGGGCACTTTGAGTTTCAAGACTCCGCGTCTCGAAATGTGGGTGCCGACCGTGCTGGCTAGAAGCCGACCAGCCCCTGCGGGGCGGGCGTGCGTGCCTTCACAGCGGGCGTTCGCGCGACGTCGCCTCGAGGGCTCAGCGGCGGAACAGCGCGTCCTCGGCGTCCAGCAGCTCGATGCGTTTGCGCAGAATTTTCTTCCACTCGGGATGCGTGAGGATCCAAAAGCGCTGCTCGCGGATCGCGCGCACGACCAGGCTCGCGACCTCGGGCGGCTCCATCCCCTTCGCGAGCGTCGGTGCGGCTCCCGAGTAGAACTGGCGCTCCGCGTCCGTTTCCTTGTGCACGTTCTTGTCGTCGGGGCGATTGCGCTCGGCATCGACGATGCGCGTATTGATCGGCCCAGGGCACAGCACCGAAACGCCCACGCTCGTGCCTTGCATCTCGCGCGCGACCGTCTCCATCAGCGCGACGACGCCGAACTTCGAGACGTTGTACGGGCCGATCGCGGCGCCCGCGACGAGGCCGGCGGTCGACGCGGTGCTGAGGATGTGCGCCTCGTCCTGCTTCATCAGGATGGGCAGGAACGTGCGCACGCCGTAAATCGGCCCCCACAGATTCACGTCGAGCACCCACTCCCAGTCTTCCTGAGAAAGCTCGTGAACCGGTCCGGCCGTGACGACGCCCGCGTTGTTGCAGGCGACGTGCACTGCGCCGAAGCGCGCGAGCGCGGCGTCGGCGAGCGCCTGCACGCTCTCGGCCCGCGAGACGTCGGTGACGCGCGCCAGCACCTGGGCGCCGCGCGCAGCGAGCTCCTTCTCGACGGCGCCGAGAGGCCCCGCCTCGACGTCTGCGAGCACGACTCGCATGCCCTCCGCGGCGAAACGCTCTGCAAGCCCGCGGCCGATTCCGCTGGCGGCTCCCGTAACAACTGCGACGCGGCCCGAGAGATTCTGCATGAGATGGCCCTCCGCGAGCGAAACTCTATCTCGGCCACGACGCGGCGGGCCGGTCTCAGCGCGTCGGCTCGCAGTCGGTCGCTGTGAGCGGACGGCCGCGCGCGTCGCAGCGGATCGCCTGTGCGGCGAGCTCCGCTGCGCGTACGCGAAACGCGCGCCAGGCCTCCGTCCGCTCGCGGCCCGAGTAGAACGCGTCGCGCTCGAGGCTCCACGTCGCGTCGAGATTCTGGATGGCCTGCCAGCGCGCAACGACCGCGACCACGTCGCCGCGTGCCCGCGCAGCCTCGAGCGCAACCAGGTGCTGCCTCGCGGCTGCTTCGACGATGCGCCCCGCAGCGCTGATCTGAGAGACGATCTGCACCGCGCCGTCTCGATTCAGCAGGCGCACGAACGGCTCGAGCGCGGGAGCGTTTGCGGGCCCCTCATTGAGATTGATTCGCTCAGCGGGATCGTTCCGCAGATCGAAGAATTGGACGCCGCCCCAATCCGACGCGACGACCTTGTGTGAATGCGTCCGATGCATCGTCGCGCGCCGACGCGCCTCCGAACGGGGCGTCGTCCAGCCCTTGCGCGTCGTTTCGGCGAACACGTGCTCGCGTACCTCCGCTTTCTCTCCGCGCAGCACCGGCGCGAGCGATACGCCCTGCTGGTCAGCGGCGACGGCGCCGCCATCCACACCGAGAAGCTCGAACAGAGTCGGCATCACATCGACTTGAGAAGCGAGCGCGGGGTAACGGCCAGCGTACGCGCCGCCGGGCACGCGCACGATCAACGGAATGTGCACGATCTCGTCGCTGAGCTTGGCGTCGTAGCTCGTCGATGCGTGGCCCACCCAACCGTGTTCGAGCAGCTCTTCGCCGTGATCCGCCGTGATCACGACGAGCGTGCGATCGAGCACCCCGCTCTCGCGAAGCTGTGCGAGCCACGAGCCGACGCGCGCGTCTGCGCTGGCGACGCACTCCTCGTAGAGCGCAGCGAGTGGCTCGCGGTCTGCTTCGCGCGGGGCGACGGCGCCAGCGTGGCGATACGCGAAATCAGCGGGCGGGTCGCGCAGCACGAACGTGAACTCGCGCACCGCGCTCAGCAAAGGCGACGCGAGCGACATGCCGCGCGTGAATTTCCCTGAGAGCTCGGGCGTGGGCTTGTATGGAAGGTGCGTCTCGCGCGTATGCAGCCAAGCAAAGAACGGCTTCTCGCTCTTTGCGAGCTGCGCGAGCAGCTCCTCCGTCGGCGCGCCGTCTTGGCCGCGCGTGAAACCGAGGTTCGCGTAAGTGGCGCCGCGGATCGCGTAGCCGATGACGTCGTAGCCGCGCGCCGCGAGTAGGCGCAGCGGCGATGGGATCTCGGCGTCGTAAAAGCTGAACTGCGTGGTTTGCGCGTGCACCGGCGGCGCTTGCCCGGTGAGCAGCGAGACGACTCCGGGGCTCGTGTGAGCGGAGACCGCGAAGAAATTCTCGAAGACGGCCGCCTCGCGCGCGAACGCGTCGAGCTGCGGTGTGGTCGGCCGCACGTGCCCGTAGAGGCTCATGCGGTCTGCGCGCAGCGCATCGACCGTAATCAGTACGACGTTCCAGGGCGCGGCGGCGGCAGCGGCTGCCACTGCGGTGCGCGGCGCGGGCGACGCTGCAGCTGCGGCCTTGCTGTTCAGCGCTCGCGACGCACCACACGCAGCCGCGAATGCACACAGCGTCAAGAACAGCGCGCGTGCTGATGCCGTCTCGCAGCGGAGCTTCGCCATCGCGCGCACGATATCCGCTCGCGAGGCGCGCGGGGTAACGTGCGCGCTCTTCGGCGGAGGAAACGATGACGTTTCGGGTGATCCAGTGGGCGACCGGCGGCGTCGGCCGTGCGGCAATCGAAGGCATCCTCGCGCACCCGGAGCTCGAGCTCGCGGGTTGTTGGGTACACGCTGCGGACAAGGACGGGCGCGACGTCGGCGAGCTGATCGGCCGCGCGCCGCTCGGCGTGCGCGCGACGCGCGACGTGGACGCACTGCTCGCACTCCCGGCGGATTGCGTGCTCTACAGCCCGCTCACGGCAAACCCGCGCGAGGTGCGACGCATCCTCGAGGCCGGCAAGAACGTCGTCACCCCGCTCGGCTGGTTCTATCGCTTCAACTCGAAGAGCGTCGCCGAGATGGAAGCCGCCTGTCGCAAAGGCGGCGTCACGCTGCACGGCACAGGAATTCATCCGGGAGGTATTACGGAGCGCTTCCCGCTCGCGATCTCTTCGCTCTCGCGCGCGATCACGCACGTGCGCGCGGAGGAGTGGTCCGACATCCGCACCTACGGCGCACCGGCGGTGATCGGCGACGTGATGCTGTTTGGGAAGACGCCCGACGAGGCCGCGCGCAGCCCGATGCTGAAGCTGCTCGGGGGCGGCTTCCTGCAGTCGATCGACATGCTCGTCGCGGCGCTCGGCTTCGCCGCCGATGCGGAGCGCCGCGCCGTCCACGAAATGGCGTTGGCCACCGCGCCGATCGATTCGCCGATCGGGCCGATCGCAGCGGGCCGCGTCGCCGCGCAGCGCTTCACGTGGCAGGCGACCGTGCGCGGCGCGCCAGTGATTACGGTGCGCGTGAACTGGCTGATGGGCGAAGCGAATCTCGAGCCGGCTTGGGGATTCGGGCCCGAGGGCGAGCGCTTCGAAGTGGAGATCAGCGGCGACCCGAGCGTGAAGACGACGTTCCATGGCCTTCACCCCGAATCGATCGCGAGCGGCCTCGCGCGCAACCCGGGGATCGTCGCGACGGCAATGCAGTGCGTGAACGCGATCCCCGCGGTGTGCCGCGCGGAGCCGGGCATCCGCAGCTACCTCGACCTGCCGAGCTATCACGGAAAAGCCGATCCGAGCCTCGGGGCGGCTCGATGATCCTCGAGCGCTTCAAGCTGACCGACTGCGTCGCGATTGTTACGGGTGCGGGCAAGGGCATCGGGCGCGGAATCGCGCTCGCGTTCGCGGAGGCGGGCGCGCACGTCGTGTGCGCCGCGCGCACGCAGGCCGACGTCGAGGCGACCGCGGCGCAGGTGCGTGCGCGCGGGCGGCGCGCGCTGGCCGTCTCCTGCGACGTCACGAAGACGGAGGCGCTGGAGGCGCTCGTCGCCACGACACTCGCAGAGCTCGGGCGGCTCGACGTGCTCGTCAACAACGCCGGGGGCACCGGTCCGCGTCCCGCACTCGAGACCAGCGAGCGCTTCTTCGAGGCGGCGCTGCGCTTCAACGTGACCGGCGCATTCCTGCTCTCGCGACTGTGCATTCCGAAGATGATCGAGACGGCGGGCGGCGGCGCGATCGTGAACATCTCGTCGCGCTCGAGCGACATGGTGCAGACCGGATTCGTCGCATACGGCACCGCGAAGGCGGCGCTCAACATGTTGACTCGAAATCTCGCGGCGGAGGTGGCGCCGAAGGTGCGCGTCAACGCGATCTCCGTGGGCGGCGTCGACACGCAGGCGCTCGCGATGGTGCTCGGCAACGATGCGCTGAAGCGGCAGTTCGAGTCGAACACACCGATGGGGCGCCCGGGCACGCCAGAGGACATCGCGGCGGCGGCGCTGTTCCTCGCGTCGCCGGCGTCGAGCTGGGTGACGGGGAAGATTTTCCAGATCGACGGCGGCACCGAGGCGCCCGCGATTCGAGTGCCGACGCCGCGCCTCTAAACCGGGAGAAGAACGGAGAAAACGGCGGCCGCGAAAAGCCGCGTCCCGGAAAAAGTTTGCGGCCCCCGGAGCTTGACTGGCTCCGAGGGCCGCGTGCCTTGCCGACGGGCGCGCGACTAGCGCGCGACCGCGACTCCTCCGGACTCCGGCGCGATGTCGCGCTCGTGCGCATAGCGCCGCATGCGCACGCCCGCGCCGCTCGCGCGGATCTTCGAGAGCGCCCGCGCTTCCAGCTGGCGTGCGCGCTCGCGCGAGAGCCCGAGCTTCTCGCCGATCTCCTGCAGCGTGTGCTCGTTGCCGCCGTCGAGCCCGAAGCGCCAGACGAGAATGCGGCGCTCGCGCTCGTCGAGCACGTCGAGGCTCTCGCGCGCGAGGGTCAGCAGCTGCCCCTCGTCGAGCGCCTCGCCGGCGTTCACCGCATCCGGGTCGTCCACCATTTCCTGGAGGCTTCGCCGGCGGCGCGAGGACGCGTCGCCGACCTCGGCGTCGAGCGACAGCGGCTCCATGCCGAGCGACTGCAGCTCCTCGACCTTCTCGAGCGGCATCTCCATCGCCTCGGCGACTTCCTCCGGCGTCGCTTCGCGCCCGAGCTCCTGATAGAGCTTGGTGCGCGTCTCGGACAGCCAGCGCAGTGCATCGTGGTGATGGCTCGGGATGCGGATCGTGCGCGCGTGGTTCTGGATCGAGCGGATCAGCGCCTGCCGGATCCACCACACCGCGTACGTCGAGAACTTGAAGCCGCGGCGCCAGTCGAACTTCTCGACTGCGCGGATCAGGCCCGTGTTCCCTTCCTGGATCAGATCCTGGAACGCGAGGCCCATGCCGCGGAACTCCTTCGCCACCGCGATCACCAGCTTCAGGTTGTGGAACACGAAGCGATTCTTCAGCGTGCTCATCGCCTCGTAGCCCGCTGTCACACGATCCATGCGCTCGTGGAACTCGCGCACGGAGAGGCCCACCGTCGCCTCGATCTCGGCGATCGACTTGTTGAGCTCGCTCAACGAAGCACGCGGTCGCCCGCTCGGCGGCGCGCTGCGATGCGCGCGCAGGCGCTTGCGCGCGTGCTCCGCACGGCGCAGCCGCGTCTCGAGCTCGACCAAATCCGCATGCAGCTGGCGCAGGTACGAGAACGCGAGATCGGCCTCCCGCAGCGCCGCGGTCGCCTTCACGTCGAGCCGCGCGCGCTCCTTTGCCGCGGCGTCGCCCGTCAGCGACGCGCGCTTCTTCTCGATCCGCTCGAGCTGACTCATCGCCTCGTCGAGCTTCACGCCAACTTTCGGGTCGCCGGTGCCGAAGCCCTCGGACATGCGGCGCGTCGTGCGACCGCTGTCCTTGCGCGAACGCCACTCCGCGATCGCCCGGCGTGCCGTCCAGGGCAGCCAGTAGAGCGTCTCGTGGAATGCCCGCGTCGCCTCTTCGAGCTCGCGGGAGACCCGCAGCTGCTCCGCGTGGGGCAGCGTGGGGATGTCCGCCACATCGCCGAAATAGGCGGCGAGCGACTCGCGCGGCCCGCCGCTGCGCGAAGTGGTAGGCGGAGCGGCAGCAGGCGCCGGAGTCGGCGCTGCTTCAACGGTCTCAGTCTTGTGTTCGCGATCCAGCATGTGCTTCCCCGTGGCCGGTCGGGCGAGTCCGGCTGGGCTCGGAGCTTCGAACGGTCCTTATACGATTCGGCGGGACTCGCCAGCCCATGGTGAAAAGAGCACCAACCCCCGTTAGGCGCCTTTTCACCGGGATGCGCTCGGAGCGCATCTGCATGCACTCTCGGCGCATCTGCTCGCGAATCCGGCCGAATGTGCTTGAGACGTCGAACCCACGGGATTTGTTTCGGTCCCGCGCGAATCGCCGCCGGGCCGAGCGGTCCGGCCCCTCCATCCTTCCTATAGGTGGCCATTTGCGCAGAGAAAGCGCAGACAGACCGCAATCTCGCACGGCTCTATCCGGTCGATTTGCGGAGCGTGGGGCCCCTGGGAGCCAGACGGCTTCACGCCCTCCTACCTATAGGACGTGCCTCACCCCTCAGAGACGACATCAGGGGCCGAGCAGCTCGACCGTGTTGCCGTCCGGGTCCTCGACCATCGCCATTCGCACGCCGGGGCGGAGCTGCCGCGGCTCCACAGCGATCTTCGCGCCCGCTGCCCGACAGGCCTCGACCGTCTCGTCGAGGTTCGTCAGCTGGAAAGTCACGTAGCGGAGCCCGGTGCCGCCGGTGATCCCACCCCCCGCTGGACGAGCGGCGGGCGGCTTCTCCGGCGCGAGCAGCTTGAAGTAGCTCTCGCCGACGCGGAGCCGGTGGAGCTTGCCAATCCCCGGGAACACCACCTCGCTCTCCTTCGCGAAGCCGAGGACCCCCTGGTAGAAGCCGAGGGCACGCTCGACGTCGGGGGTCACGACACCGAGGTCGAGGGCCGGCTTGGCGAGCTTGGCGGTCATGGCGGACTCCCGAATTGGCGCGCCGATGCGCTCGCGGGTGCTAGCTCAGCGCGCAGCCCAGGGGCCACGAATCCGTGGATCCCTCGGCGGCGGACGTCTGATCGATCCGTTCGCGGAAGTGGCAACCGACCTCACCGAGGTTCCGTCCGCTCGGCTTTGCTCGGCAGCTCAGGGACCGTGGCGAGCACCGGCTGAAGCTCACCCTCGGCGCCGGGTCGGACTGCGAGCGGGAGCTGCTGGACGGCGCCGCGTGGCGGGGCGGGCACTGCCGGCGCATGTCGCAGGTAGGGCACGACCGCGAAGCGCGCGGCCGCCGAGAGCGCCATCACCAGCGCGTAGTCGCCAACGCTCGTCGCGAGTCCGCCAAACACGAGCGCGCCGACCACGTTGCCGAGCGCCATCGCCGCTGCGTTCGCGGCGTTGTAGAGCGAGAGCACGCTGGTGCGTGAGCGGGCGTCGATGCGCTCGAAGAAGGTGAGCAGAGTCGCGTACTCGTACGCTCCCCAGGCCGCGCCGGAGACCACCTGCAGCGCGAGCAGCCATGCGATTTCGTGGGAGACGAGCCAGAGCGCTGGCAGCGGCGTCACGCCGAACGCGCCCCAGGCGAGGATGCGCGGCACGCCGACTCGCGGCGCGATTCTCCCTAACACCGGCGCGACGCCGATGCGCGCTGCGAACACGGTCGCCGTAACGAGCGTGAACTCGGTGTAGTCGAGGCCCACCGGGCCGAGCATGTACGGCACGAAGAACGGCGCTGCGATGTAGGTGCCGAACGTCAGGCCGAGCATCGCGAGCAGCAGGCGCGCCTCGGGCGTCCCGCGCAGCAGGCGCAGCGATTCCAGCGGCGTCAGCGCGTCGTGCTCGCGCGCGAGCCCGGCGCGCTCGCTCTGGCGCGCGAGGAAGTTCGCCGAGGCGAAGCGGGCGGCCGCCGCGCAGCCGAACAGCGCCGCGAAGAGCGGCAGCGCCCGCGGCGTTCCCTGCGCGCCGAACAGCACGAGGCTCGCCGCCAGCAGCGAGCCGAGCAGTGCCGCGTTCGCGAGCCGCGAGCGCGTCGCGAAGTAGCGCACGCGGCGCTCGGCGGGGACGAGCGTCTCGACCCAGGCGTTCCAGGCCGGTCCGGTGCTGAGGCTGAATCCCCAATAAGCCGCCATCACGGCGAAGATCGCGACCAGCCCGAACGGCGCGCCGAGCGCCGCCGCCACCAGCGGCAGGAAACATGAGGCTTGCGCGCGCGCGCAGCCGACCACCCAGCGACGATACGAGCCGCCGCGCCGCGCACCGAACGGTGCCGCGAGCTGCGCGAACGCGCCCAGCATCAGCGGCAGCGTCGTGACCAGCGCGCTCGCCTGCGGACCGTGGCCGAGCGCGAGCATGAAAGCGGGTACGTACGTCTCGCCGAGCCCGACCATCACGCTGTAGAGGACGCCGTCGGCGGTGATCGAGCGCAGATCGCGATGGAGCTGAGCGGGCGGCGATGTCGAAGGAGCGAGCGGGGACAACGAACACTCTGGCGGGGGAAGCGCGAGGGCGCACACGATAACGCCGCGTTCGCGCGGCGGATGGCCGCGTTCGCGCGGCGGATGGCCGCGTTCGAGCGGCGGATGGGCCGCGTTCGAGCGGCGGATGGCCCGACGCTCGGGGTCAGGCACGAATCGTCTCGCTTCGACAAATCGTGCCTGACCCCGATTGCTCGCGGCTTGCCCCGCATAGAATGGCCGCGATGGATTGGTTCGGCTCCGAGTACGCGAGGTTTGCGATCGCGCTGATCGCGATCGTCGACCCGCTCGCCGCCGTCCCGCTCTTCCTGCAGCTGACGGACGGCTTCAGCGCGCCCGAGCGCAAACGCACTGCACGCGTGACGGCGCTCGCGGTCTTCGGCGTGCTTGCCGGCGCGGCGCTGTTGGGCGAGACGATCTTGCGCGCGTTCGGCACGAGCCTGCCGGCGTTCCGTGTGGGCGGGGGCATCGTGCTCTTGTTGATGGCGCTCTCGATGTTGACGGCAGAGCCCGATCGCACGCGCCACACACCCGAGGAGGATCTCGCCTCGCGCGAGAAGGCGAGCGTCGCGGTGGTGCCGCTCGGCGTGCCGCTGCTCGCCGGTCCGGGCGCAATCAGCGCGGTGATCCTGCAGGTGAACAGCGGCGATGGCGTGCTGCATGGCGGGCTGGTGCTCGGCACGATCGGGCTGCTCGCCGCGCTGTGCTGGCTCGCGCTGCGAAACGCCGAGCGCATCGGGCGCTGGATCGGGCCGATCGGTATGAACGTCGTGATCCGCTTGTTCGGCCTGGTGCTCGCGGCGATCGGCGTCGAGTTCATCGCGGCCGGTATCAAGGAGCTCTTCCCGGGCATCGTCTGAGGAGCACGACATGGCGCACGACGCCCTAATGCCCGAGCTGGATTTCGCGCGCGCGCCGTTACCCGATCTGCACGCCGTGCTCGAGGCGCTGCGCGCACATGGACCTGTCGTGCCGGTGCGCTTTCACGGCGAGCTCAGCTGGCTGATCCTCGGGTACGACGAGCTGGCGGCCGCTTTCGCGGACGACCAGACGTTTCCGTCCCGCGAAATCTACGAACGCATCGCGATGCCCGTGATGGGCAAGACGATCCAGTGCATGGCCGGCGACGAGCATCGCCGCAATCGCGCGCTGGTCTCGCACGTGTTCCGTCCTGCGTTGATGCGGGGCGCAGTCGAGACGCTGCTCGAGCCGCTCGCGCACGAGCTGATCGATCGCTTCGCGGCGCGCGGCGAAGCGGATTTGGTCGCCGATTTCTCCCGCCGCTTTCCGTTTCTGGCGATCACGCGCCTGCTCGGCATTCCGGTTGCGGACGAGGACAAGCTGATCGACTGGGCGCAGAAGCTGATCGAGTTCCCATGGGATCCGGAGGGCGCCCGCGCCGGCGCGCGCGAGTTCACGGACTACCTGCGCGTGCTGGTCGCCGAACGGCGCGCGCGGCCGGGCGAAGACCTCGTCTCGGAGCTCGCATATGCGGAGATCGACGGCGAACGGCTCGCGGACGAGGAGATCTTCTCGTTCTTGCGCTTGTTATTCCCCGCCGGCTCGGACACCACCTACAAGAACCTCGGCAGCCTGCTCGCGCTCGTGCTCGCGCGGCCCGATGTCGCGGCGCTCGCGCGCGAGAACGGCGAGGCGATCCCGGCGATCGTCGACGAAGGCCTGCGTTTCGAGCCGCCGGTCGCGCTGCTGCCGCGCGCGTGCGGGAAGGACGTTCACTGGGCGGGCGTTCATCTCGCTGCGGGCTCGCCGCTGCTGTATGGCATCGCGGCCGCGAACCGCGACCGCGCTGTGTTTCCCGATCCGCACCGCTTCGATCCTGGCCGCAAGGGCAGCCGCCACCTCAGCTTCGGGCATGGCCTCCACTTCTGTCTCGGCTCGCACCTCGCGCGTCGCGAGCTCGAGGTCGCGCTCGGCGCGCTGCTTCGAAGGCTGCCCGGCCTCGCGCTCGCGGAGCCCGAGCCCGTCCGCATCACGGGCGGCGTGATTCGCGGGCCGGAGCGCGTGGCGGCGCGCTGGGAGAAAGCGCGCACCTGAAAGGCGCGCGGCCGCCTCGCGCTCGCGGGGAGCCGCGTTTGCGCGATAATTGAACGTTTGTTTAAATATCACCCGTGAGCAGCCCCTCTCCAGCCGCCAAGCGGCGCCGGCGGCCGCGCCGCGTCGGAAGACCCCGCCTCCGCGCGAACTCCGCCGACGTGCGCGCAGATCTACTCGCGGCGGCGAGCGCCGCATTCTCCGCGCGCGGCTACGCGGGCGTTTCGCTGCGCGACGTCGCGCGCGACGCCGGCACGACGGCCGCGATGATCGCCTACTACTTCGGCGACAAGGACGGCCTGTTCGCCGCGTTGCTCGAGACCGCGCTCGGCGACGTGCTCGCCCGCGTGCGCAGCGCGCTCGCCGCGCGCGCTGCATCCGGCGCCCCCTCCGCACCGCTCGACGTGTTCCTCGGGATCGCGCACGAGGCGCTCGGCGCCTCACCCTGGATTCCGCAGCTGATCGTGCGCGAGGTCTTCACCGAGGGCGCGCCGTTCCGCGAGCGCTTCATCGACAACTATGCCCGGCCCATGTCGCAGCTGTTGCGGGGCGCGCTGCGCCGCGAGATCGCGGCGGGCCGCCTGCGCGCCGATCTCGACGTCGATCTCGCATTTGCCTCGCTGGTTGGCATGGCCGCGTTTCCGTTCCTCGCGCAAGCGATCCTCGAGCGCACGCTCGGCGTCCACTTCGACGCGGCCTTCCGCGCGCGGCTCGCTTCGCACACTCAGCGCCTGTTTCTGGAAGGAGCGCGCGCATGAGGCGCCGCCGCACGCTGCTGCTGCTCTCGCTGCCGTTGCTCTGGTCGCTCGGCTGCGGCAACGACGACGAGCTGGCGGTGGGAACGCTGGAGCGCGACCGCATCGAGCTGGTCGCGGAAGCGAACGAGCCGATCGCGGAGATTCTCGTTCGCGAAGGCGAGACGGTCGCGGCGAACGCGCCGATCCTGCGCCTCGCAGCCGAGCGCCTGCAAGCGCAGCGCGAGGCGGCGGAGCAGCGCGCCGCGACGGCGGCAGCGCGGCTCGCGGAGGCGGAGCGCGGTCCGCGCCCGGAGCAGATCGCACAGGCGCGCGCGCGGCTCGCGGGCGCGAAAGACGCGCTCGCAACCGCCGAGCGCGAGGCGGAGCGGGCTTCGGAGCTGCTCGCCGCCGGCGTCGCCTCGGAGGAGCTCGCGGATCAGCGCGCGCGCGCTCTCTCACTGGCGCGCGCCGAGCGTGACGCCGCGGCGGCCGCGCTCGCCGAGCTGCTGCACGGAACGCGCGCCGAGCAGATCGCGCAGGCGCGCGCGCAATACAACGAGGCGCGCGCAGCGGAACGCGACGCAGCATTGCGCGAGCAGCGCCTCGAGGTACGCGCGCCACGCCGCGGCGTCATCGACGCTCTGCCGTACGAGCTTGGCGAGCGCCCGCCGCCCGGCGCGGTGGTCGCGGTGCTGCTCGCGGACGGCGCGCCCTACGCGCGCGTCTACGTGCCCGCGCAGCTGCGCGCGCGCGTTGCACCCGGCTCGCTCGCGAGCGTTCGCGTCGACGGCGTCGACGAGCCGTTCGCGGCGCGCGTCCGCCGCGTCGAGCAGGACGCCACCTTCACGCCCTATTACGCCCTCACGCAGCACGACCGCGGGCGGCTCAGCTACGTCGCCGAGGTCGATCTCGCGGGCGAGGCCGCGCGCTCGCTGCCGAGCGGGCTCCCGGTCGAGGTGGAGTTCGCCGCAGGGGCCGTGCGATGAACGGCGGCCCCGCGATCGAAGCGCGCGGCCTGACGCGACGCTTCGGCACGCACGTCGCCGTCGACCATCTCGAGCTGACGATCCCGCGCGCGCAGATCTACGGCTTTCTCGGCCCTAATGGCTCCGGCAAGACGACCACGATCCGCATGCTGTGCGGCCTGCTCGCGCCGAGCGCGGGCGACGCCGTGGTGCTCGGTCTGCACGTGCCGCGCGAGGCGAACGCGCTGCGCGAGCGCATCGGCTACATGACGCAGAAGTTCTCGCTCTACGAAGACCTGACGGTGCTCGAGAATCTCGAGTTCTTGTCCGAGGTCTACGCGCTCGAACGCGGCGGCGTCACGGCGCGGCTCGGCGAGCTGTGCGCCGAGTATCGGCTCGACAGACTGCGCGAGCAGCGCGTCGGCACGCTCAGCGGCGGGCAGCGCCAACGCCTCGCGCTGGCGGGCGCGGTGATCCATCGCCCGGACTTGTTGTTTCTCGACGAGCCCACCAGCGCCGTCGACCCGGAGAGCCGCCGCGACTTCTGGGAATCGCTGTTCCGGCTCGCGGATGGCGGCACGACGATCCTCGTATCGACCCACTACATGGACGAGGCCGAGCGCTGCCACGGGCTCGCGATCCTCGACCGCGGGGTGCTCGTCGCGAGCGGCGCGCCGCGCGCGCTGATGGACGAGCTGGCCGGCGCGGTGGTCGAGATCGAGGGCGAGGAGCTGCGGCCCGCGCGCGCGGCGCTCGAGGCGCAGCCGTTCGTCGTCAGCGTCGCGCAGCTTGGCACCCGGCTGCGTGTGCTCACCGACTGCGCCGAGCCCGCGCGCGAGGTACAGCGCGCGCTCGACGCGGCGAATGCACGCGCGCGCGCGCAGCTCTCGACGCCAAGCCTCGAGGACGTGTTCGTTTCCGCGACGCGCGGCCGCGGAGTCGCGGCATGAACTTCTGGCGCCGCACGCTCGCCGTCGCCAAGAAGGAGGTGCGCCAGCTGCGCCGTGATCGCTTCACGGCGGGCATGATCGTCGGGCTGCCGACCATCCAGCTGATGCTGTTCGGTTACGCGATCAACACCGATGTGCGTCATCTGCGCGCCGGCGTCGCCGACGAAGCGAACACCCAGCTCTCGCGCCGGCTCGTCGACGATGCACGCGCGAGCCAGGTCGTCGATCTCGTCGCGCGCGTCGACACGCCCCAGCAGCTCGAGGCGATGCTGCGCGACGGCGAGATCGCGGTCGGGCTCGCGATCCCGCGCGATTTCGAGCGCCGCCTCGCGCTGCGCGATCGCGCACCCGCGCAGCTGCTCGTCGACGGCTCCGATCCCGCGCTGCTGATGGCCGCGCGCGGCCTCGCGAACCTGCCGGTCGCGGTGCGCAGCGTGGCGCGCGCGAGCGCAGGGCCCACCTTCGAGGTGCGCGCCTTCTACAACCCCGAGCGCCGCTCGGCGGTGCAGATCGTTCCGGCGCTGATTGGCGTGATCCTGACGATGACGATGGTGTTGTTCACGGCCGTCGCGATCGTCCGCGAGCGCGAACGCGGCAACCTCGAGCTGCTGATCAACACGCCGGTGCGCACTACCGAGCTCATGCTCGGCAAGATCCTGCCCTACGTCGCGATCGGCATGGTGCAGACCACGCTGATCCTGCTGTTAGGGCGGAGCGTGTTCGGAGTGCCGATCGCAGGCAACCTGGTCGACCTCTACGTCGCATCCCTCGTCTTCGTCGCTGCCTCGCTCTCGCTCGGTCTCTTGTTCTCGACGCTCGTCTCGACGCAGATGCAGGCCTTCCAGCTCACCTTCATGTCGTTCCTGCCGCAGATCCTGATGAGCGGCTTCATGTTCCCGTTCGACGGCATGCCGAAGCCCGCACAGTTCTTCGCGCAGCTGCTGCCGCTCACTCATTTCGTACGCATCGTGCGCGGCATCATCCTGCGCGGCGCGAGCCTCACCGAGCTCGCGAACGAGCTGTGGCCGCTGGTGGCGTTCTTCGCGGTGACGGTGAGCGTCGCGGTGGCGCGCTTCCGAAAGCGGCTGGATTGAGGCGAGCAGATGGGTCAGGCACGATTCGTCGAAAAGCGACGAGTCCTGCCTGACCCCAATTGCTCAGCCGCCCGAGAGCGCCTGGAAGATGTGGATCTCCTCGCTGCCGCTCAGCGGGGTGTCGAGCCGCCGCGTCTCCTCGCGGTTCACGAAGATGCGCATGTGCTGTCGCAGCCGGTCCTGCTCGTCGACCATTCGAAAGCGGATGCCCGGGAACTGGCGGTCGAGGTCGCCTAACAGCTCGGCCAGCGTCGCGCCTTCTGCTTCCACCTCTTGGCGTTTGCCGGTGTAGGAGTAGAGCGGCGACGGGATCGCGACCTTCACGCGGGCAGCTCCGCCGCCTCGATCGCGTGGATCTGCGGCAGGTGGCGGACGATGCAATCCCAGCGCGCGCCTTCGTCGCCGCTGCCCCAGAGCTCGCCGCCGGTGGTCGCGAAGTAGACGCCCACCGGATCACGCGCGTCGACCGTCATCGCCTGCCGCCGCACGGTGAGCCAGCCCTGCTCGCGCGGCAGGCCGGCGTCCTGCCGAGTCCAGCTCTTCCCGCCGTCGATGGTCTTGAACACCGCCGGCATACCACCCGGGCTGACGCGCGGCCAGACGTCGCTGCCGTCCATCGGGAACACCCACGCGGTGTTGACGTCGCGCGGATGCAGCACGACCGGGAAGCCGATGTCGCCGACTTCGCGCGGCATGTTGTCGCCGATGCGCTCCCAGTGCGTGTCGGGGCGCTGCAGGCGGTAAATGCCGCAGTGGTTCTGCTGAAACAGCACGTCCGGTGCGAGCGGGTGGTAGCGAACGCAGTGCGGGTCTTGTCCGACCTCGGGATACGGGTCCGGTCCGAAGTTCACGACGACGCCCGCGTTCAGCGGCGCCCAAGTGGCGCCGCGGTCGAGGCTCTCGAACGTTCCGCCGACGGCGCCCGAGACCGAGATGTAGAGGTGATCGCCATCTCTCGGGTCGACCAGGATCGAGTGCAGCACCGGGCCGTCAGGCGTGCCGCCGGTCCCCAAGATCCCCTGTGCGTAAACCGGGTGCTCGTTGAAGCCATCGATGCCCGTCCAGCTGACGCCGCCGTCTTCGGAACGGAACAGCCCCTCCGGTGAAGTGCCGGCGTACCACTCGTCCGGCGCACCCGCGTGCCCGGGCGTGAGCCAGAACACGTGGTTCACGGCGAGGCCAGTCTGGCCCTCGGGCGCCTTCTTGAACGCGGGCGGCCGCGCAGCCTCCTTCCAGCTCTTCCCGTAGTCGTCGGAGCGGAACACCGTCGGCCCGAGATGCCCCGTCTTGGCTGCGACGAGCAGCGTGCGGCGGTCCCGTGGGTCGAGCACGGCATGGTGGATCTCGTGGCCGAGGAAGTGCGGGCCGTCGAGCTTCCAGCTGCGACGCTCGCGATCCGCGTGCGCGAGCCAGAGACCTTTGCGAGTGCCAATCAGCAGAGCGAGGCGTCCAGGCGAGGTGGTCATCGAGCCTCCGAGATTGCGCGGGACGAAAGCCGAATCGCCGGTCCGCGCCCCGGCCGATCGGGAGACGAATCTACTATCCCGAGAACGGTCGAGGGTGGCCGTTCCCGACACGACTTTTCCTGTCGGCGCGAAATTCCTCGGAGACAATCCGCCGCAAGTTGCCTTGCGCGAACGCGCCGAGCGAACGCGACTTTGCGCGGGCGCTTTACTAGATCGTCGCTCGCACGTCCCGGTCTGGTCCGCGGCCTGTGTCGTATTCCGAGTGACCCTACTTCGCGCCAGGACTCCCCCCGATGAACGCGACGACGCTGGCCGAACGCGGCCTGCTGCCGATCCCGCTGATTCGCCTCGGTATTCGGCGCATGCTCCGCCGGCGCCTGCGCGAGATCGCTGCGCAGGACTGCGAGCTGGCGCTCGCACGGACCCAGCGCTTCAGCGAGGAAGCGCGCCGCGCGCCGATCGCGCTGGAGGCGGAGGCCGCGAATCGGCAGCACTACGAGGTACCCGCAGCGTTCTTCGAGCTCGTGCTGGGTCCGCGCATGAAGTACAGCTGCGCGCACTGGGGGCCGGCCGCGCGCAGCCTCGCCGAGGCAGAAGACGAGATGCTGGCCCTCTGCGCGCAACGCGCCGAGATCGCGGACGGCCAGCGCATTCTCGACCTCGGCTGCGGCTGGGGATCGTTCTCGCTGTGGTGCGCGCGCCGCTTCCCCGCGAGCCGCGTGCTCGCCGTCTCGAACTCGAAGAGCCAGCGCGAATTCATCCGCGGCGCCGCGGATCGGCTTGCGCTGGTAAATCTCGAAGTCGTCACCGCCGACGCGAATCGCTTCGATCCGGGCGAGCGCTTCGACCGCGTCGTCTCGATCGAGATGTTCGAGCACGTGCGCAACCACGCTGCGCTGCTCGAGCGCATCGCGCGCTGGCTGCTGCCCACAGGCCGGCTGTTCGTCCATCACTTCGCGCACCGAGCTGCGGCGTATCCGTACCAGACCGACGCCCCTGATGACTGGATGGGCCGGCACTTCTTCACCGGGGGCATGATGCCCTCGGACGACTGGCTGCTCGCGTTTCAGGACAACCTGCGCGTCGACCGGCGCTGGCGCGTGAGCGGCGCGCATTACGCCAGGACCAGCGACGCTTGGCTCGCGAATCTCGCGCGCAACAGGCAGCGCGCGCTGCCGATCCTGCGCGCCGCATACGGCGCTGGAAACGAGCGGCTGTGGCTCGAGCGCTGGCGGCTGTTCTTCCTCGGCTGCTCGGAGCTGTTCGGCTACCGCGGCGGCCAAGAGTGGTGGATTTCGCAGCTTCGCTTTGCACCCCGCGAGCGCGCGCGATGAAGCTGGCGATCGTCGGGGGCGGAATCTCGGGCCTCGCCTGTGCATTCAGGCTGGGCGAGCGCCACGACGTGACGCTGTTCGAGGCGGAGGCGCAGCTGGGCGGGCACGCGAACACCGTGAACGTCGAGGTCGATGGCCGTACGCACGCCGTCGATACCGGCTTCATCGTCTACAACGAGCGGACCTACCCCGAGCTCACGCGCCTGTTTCGCGAGCTCGGCGTCGCGACGCAGCCCTCCGATATGAGCTTCGGCGTCTGCTGCGAGCGCAGCGGCCTCGCGTGGTCGAGCCGCGGGATCGCCGGACTGTTCGCGACGCCGATGCAGGCGCTGCGCCCCGCGTTCTTGCGCCTGCTGCGCGAGATCCTGCGCTTCGAGCGCGACGCGCAGCGCCTGTTCGCGAGCGGGGACGCGAAGGTGACGCTGCGCGACTACTTATCAGGGCGCGGCTACTCCGCCGCGTTCTCCGCGTGGTACGCACTGCCGCTCGGCGCCGCGATCTGGTCGGCGAGCAACGCCGACGTGCTCGAGATGCCGGCGCTCGGGTTCGCGCAGTTCCTCGCGAACCACGGCATGCTGGGACGCGGCGGCAACGTTCGTTGGCGCACCGTGAGCGGCGGCTCGCGGCGATATGTCGACGCACTGGTCGCGCGCACGCGCGCGCGCTTTCGCGCGGCGCACCGCGTTCGCTCGCTAGAGCGCGGCGAGGCCGGCGCGCGAGTGATTACAGAACGCGGCGTGGAGCACTTCGAGCGCGTGATCCTCGCAGTGCATGCGGACACCGCGCTCGCGCTGCTCGCTCGGCCCTCGGCGCTCGAGCGCAGCGTGCTGGGCGCGTTCCGCTACTCGCAGAACGAGGCTGTGCTGCACACCGACGAATCGCTGCTCCCGCGCCGAAGGGCGCGCGCGAGCTGGAACTGCGTCATCCCGCAGCAGGAACGCGCGGGCGTCTTCATCAGCTACGACCTCTCTCGGCTCCAGCGCCTCGCGTCTTCGCGCCCGCTGCTCGTCACGCTGAATGCGTCGGATCGCATCGATCCAGCTCGCGTGCTGGGCCGCTTCTCGACCGCGCACCCAATCCTCGACGTACGCGCGATTGCGGCGCAGCGCCGCCACGCCGAAATCGACGGCGCCGGCGGCGTCCACTTCTGCGGCGCTCATTGGGGCTGGGGCTTTCACGAGGACGGCCTGCAAAGCGCACTGCGCGTGTGCCGCGCGCTGAACGCGAGCCGCTGAGATGCAGAGCGCGCTCTACGAAGGTGAGGTGCGGCACCTGCGGACGGCGCCACCGGAGCACGCCTTCACGCGCCGGCTCTTCATGCTCTACCTCGATCTCGGCGAGCTCGAACGCGTGTTCGCTGGCCGCTGGCTCTGGGGCGTCGAGCGGCACACGCTCGCGAGCTTCCGGCGCGCGGATCATCTCGGCGACGCGCGGCGCCCGCTGTGCGAAGCGGTGCGCGACGTCGTAGAAGCGCAAACTGGGCATCGGCCGGAGGGCGCGATCCGGCTGCTCACGCACCTGCGCTACGCGGGCTACGTCTTCAACCCGGTCAGCTTTCACTACTGCTTCGCTCGCGAGGGCGAGCTCGAAGCGGTCGTCGCGGACGTCCGCAACACGCCCTGGAACGAGCGACACACTTACGTGTTCAGGGGCCGCGACGGCGACCCGAGCGGCGCACCGGTGAGCGCGCGCGTCCCCAAGCGCTTCCACGTCTCGCCGTTCCTGCCGATGGCGCACGAATACCGCTTCACGTTCGACGCGCCGGCGGAGACGCTGAACGTTCAGGTCGAAAATTTCGCGCGCGAAGAGCGCGTATTCCATGCACAGCTCCGGCTCGCGCGGCGCGAGATCGACGGCGCAGCGCTCGCCAGCGCGCTCGCCCGTCATCCGCTGATGACCGCGCAAGTGATCGCGTCGATCTACTGGCAGGCGTTTCGTCTGCGCCGCAAAGGCGCCCCCGAATATCCGCACCCGCACGACGTGGGTGCGGCATTGGGACGCTCGTGACCACCGGTGCGACGTTCAGCGGATCCGCGCGGCGCGAGCGCAGCGCGCTCGACGCATTTGCGCGCCGCCGCGTCTGCGCGGCCTTGGCAAGCATCGAGGAAGGCGAGCTGACGCTCGACGACGCTGGCGAATCGTTTCGCTTCGCCGGCCCGCGCCCCGGGCCGCGTGCCGCCGTCGCAGTGCACGACGCGCGCCTCTGGCGCGCGCTCGCGCTTCGCGGCGTGCTCGGCGGCGCACGGGCGTTCAGCGAAGGCTGGTGGAGCACGGACGATCTGGTCGGGGTCGTGCGCGTGCTCGCGCGCAACGCCGCGGCCGCGAGCGGGCTCGAGCGTGGCGGGCGCTGGCACGCGCCTTGGCTGCGGCTCTGGCACCGGCTGCGCGACAACGACCGCGGCGGCAGCCGCCGTAACATCTCGGCGCACTACGACCTCGGCAACGCCTTCTTCGAGACCTTCCTCGATCCGACGCTGACGTATTCGTCGGCGCTGTTCGAGCGCGCGGACGCGACGCTGGAACGAGCGCAGCTCGCGAAGTACGAACGGCTCTGCCGCAAGCTCGCGCTGCGGCCCGAGCATCGCCTGCTCGAGATCGGCGCGGGCTGGGGCGGCTTCGCGCTCTTCGCCGCGCGCGAGCACGGCTGTCGCGTCACGACCACGACGATCTCGCGCGAGCAGCTCACGCTCGCCCGCGAGCGGGTCGATGCGGCAGGCCTCGCCGGGCGCGTCGAGGTGCTGTGCCGCGACTACCGCGACCTCGAAGGCGTCTACGACCGCGTCGCGTCGATCGAGATGATCGAGGCGGTCGGCCATCGGCACCTGGCGCGCTTCTTCGAGGTGTGCGCGCAGCGGCTCGCGCCCGACGGCGTGCTCGCGCTGCAGGCGATTCTCGTTCCCGAGCGCGATTGGGAGCGCTCGAAGCGCAGCGTCGAGTTCGTCAAACGCCACGTCTTCCCGGGCAGCCAGCTCGTCGCGCTCGGCGCAATCTCGAGCGCGCTCGCGCGCACCGATCTCACGCTGACGCACTACGAGGACATCACGCCGCACTACGCCGAGACCCTGCGGCGCTGGCGCACGAACTTTCTCGCGAGCCGCGCGCGCCTCGGCGAGCTCGGAATCGCGGACGCATTCCAGCGCAGCTGGGAGTTCTATCTCGCTTACTGCGAGGGTGCGTTTCGCGAGCGCGCGAACCTCGCCGCGCAGCTCGTCTTCGAGAAGGCGGGCACGCGCAGCGTCTCGCCGCTCGGCTCGCTCGAGCGCGCGCCGATCGATGCGTGAGCTGCAAACAACGCAGCGGACGTCCCTAAGCAGTCTCCGGGCGCCGGTAAGCGGCCACGCGCTCGAGCCAGCGCTCGCGAACGACGGGGTCATGCAGCTGGTGCTCTTCCGCGATCGGGAGGCTCGGGAATCGCTCGACGAGCGCCGCAGCAAACAGCCCACGTCCGGCGCGTAGCGGGTCGCCGCGCACGAGCAGCTCCACGCCGTTCACTCCGCAGCTCGGAGAATCCCGCTTCAGCACGTAGCCGCTCAGCTCCAGCAGAGCGAGCTCGCTCAGGCGGCGAGCGGAGAACGCGCGCATCGGCTGCGTCCAGTTCTTTCCGCTCTGATTTCCGAGCATGCGGACGCCGTCGGCCGCCTGCTCCAGATGGACCGGCTCGCGCGGGACGCCCATCCCGAGCTCCAGCTCGGGGCAGACCGCGACCCACTCGACGAACGGCGCGAGCGTTTCGATCAGCGTGTGATCGCGTTTGTGCCCGCCGTCCCAGCGCACCTCCGCCCCTAACAGGCAGCTGGAGATGCCGATGCGCGGCGGGCGCAGCCGCATCACGCGTTCAGCTTCGCGTCCATCGTGATCCGGGCGTTGAGCACGCGCGAGACCGGGCAGCCGGCCTTCGCATTGTTCGCCGCCGTCTCGAAACGTTGCGGGTCGGCGCCGGGAATCGCCGCGCGGACGTCGAGGTGCACCGCGCTGATCGTGAAGCCCGCGTCGGTCTTCTCCAGCGAGACGGTGGCGGTCGTCTCGATGCGATCCGCGGTCATGCCCGCGTTGCCGAGCTGGCCAGACAGCGCCATCGAGAAGCAGCCGGCGTGCGCAGCCGCGATCAGCTCTTCGGGGTTCGTGCCGACGCCGTTCTCGAAGCGCGTGCCGAACGAGTACTGCGTGTCCGCGAGCACGCCGCTCGCGGTCGAGATCGCGCCCTTCCCGTCTTTCAGTGCGCCCTTCCAGACCGCCGATGCCTTGCGTTTCATGCCGAGGTTCCCCCGTTCTTGTTAGGCCGCGAAGCCGCCATCGATCGTGAGGCTCGCGCCGGTGACATAGCCTGACTCGGGGCCGGCGAGGTAGGCGACGAACGCGGCGATCTCCTCATCGCGCCCATACCGCCCGAGCGCGATCAGCGGCTTCAGCAGCTCCGCGAACTCGCCCTGTGCGGGATTCATCTCGGTGTCGACCGGCCCCGGCTGCACGTTGTTGACCGTGATGCCGCGCGGGCCGAGATCGCGCGCGAGGCCGCGCGTGAGCCCGGCGACGGCTGCCTTCGTCATCGCGTAAACCGCGCCGCCCGCGAACGGCATGCGGTCCGCATTCACGCTGCCGATCGTGATGATGCGGCCGCCGGCCGACATGCGACGTGCGGCCTCCTGCGCCGCCACGAATACGGCGCGCACGTTCACGGCGACGAGCCGATCGAAATCCTCGATCGCGAACTGTTCGACCGGCGCCAGCGTCGCGAGGCCCGCGTTGCTCACGAGCACGTCGAGCCGGCCGAGCGTTTCCACGGCGGCGGCGATCGCCTCGCGCAGCGCCAGCTCGTCCGCGCTATCGGCGCGCAGCGCGAGGCCGCGCCGGCCCTCGGCCTCGATCGCGCGCACGATTTGCTCGGCGCGCTCCTTCCCGCTCACGTAGGTGATCGCGACGTCCGCGCCTTCGCGAGCGAGCCGCCGCGCGATCGCGGCGCCGATGCCGCGCGAACCGCCCGTGATGAACGCCACCTTGCCCGCGAGCTGCTTCGCCATCGGATACCTCCGAGCCGCTGAGTGTCAGGATTGCGCGTTCACGAAGCTGAGCAGATCCGCATTGAGCTGGTCCTTGCTGGTATCGCCGAGCGCGTGCGAGCCGCCCGCGTAGATCTTCAACGTCGCGTGCGGAACGAGCTTCGCGGAGAGCAAGGCCGAAGCGCCGATCGGGACGATCTGGTCGTCGTCGCCGTGGACGATCAAGGTTGGCACGTTGACCTTCTTCAGGTCGCCGTTGATGTCTGTCTCGGAGAACGGTTGGATGCAGTCGTAGGCTTTCTTGTGACCC
>Ga0187894_10001381_pt1 | contig 31297 bp, 27 predicted proteins | sample GBC1701081metaG_FD_136650 | JGI IMG/M metagenome (GOLD analysis project Ga0187894, IMG submission 136650) | White microbial mat communities from a lava cave in the Kipuka Kanohina Cave System on the Island of Hawaii, USA - GBC170108-1 metaG ...
GTTGATTTGATTATGGTGGATTACGACGAACTCCCCGCCGTTGTGGACGTGGAAGAAGCAGCGAAGGGCGGCAACCTCATCTACGAAGAATATGGTGACAACATCGCTTACCGGCTGACCTCAGGCGAAGGCGATATTGATGCGGCGTTGGCAGCAGCAGACCATATCATTAAGCAGCGCGTTGTGCATCAACGCCTAGCGCCGATAGCCATGGAGACGCGTGGCGTACTGGCGCGTTATTTCCCGGGCGAACAGGAACTCACGGTCTGGTCTTCCACACAGATTCCGCATCTGCTCCGCACCCAGCTTGCCATTATGATTGGCATACCGGAAAACAAACTGCGCGTCATTACGCCGGAAGTCGGCGGCGGTTTCGGCTCCAAATTGAACGTCTATGCCGAAGAAGCCTTGCTCGGCTGGATTGCTATGCAACTCAATAAGCCGGTGAAATGGATGGAGACGCGGCGCGAAAACTTTCAAGCGACGATTCACGGGCGCGGGCAAGTCGGTTACATCGAAATCGGCTGCAAGAACGACGGCACGATTACCGGCTTGCGCTATGATGTCTTTGCCGATATGGGCGCGTATCATCAACTGCTGACGCCGGCGATTCCGACGCTGACGGGATTGATGCTCTCCGGGTGTTACAAAATTCCGGCGATTCAGATGAACATTACCGCCTGTTTTACGAACAAGATGGCGACGGACGCTTATCGTGGCGCGGGTCGCCCGGAAGCGACTTATGTTATCGAACGCGCCGCCGATTTAGTCGCTGCCGAATTAGGGATGGATGTGGTTGAAGTGCGCCTGAAGAACTTTCCCGCGCCGGATGAATTTCCGTTCAAGACTGCAACAGGGCTTTTCTATGATAGCGGCAATTATCAGGGGGCGCTCGATAAAGCTCTTGGCTTGGCGGGCTATACCGGGTTGCGCGAGGCGCAGAAGAAAGCCCGCGAGGAAGGGCGCATTGTCGGCATCGGCGTTTCGACCTACGTGGAGATTTGCGCTTTAGGTCCATCACAGGCGATGCCCGCCGGGGGCTGGGAGAGCGCCACCGTGAGAATTGAGCCAACAGGCAAAGTTACTGTACTGACAGGCATTTCGCCGCACGGACAGGGCGAAGAGACTTCTTTCGCACAGATTGTCGCTGATATGTTCGGCATTCCGCTTGAAGATGTGACGGTGATTCACGGCGATACCTCAATTGTACAATATGGCATTGGCACCTTCGGCTCACGTGGGCTGGCAGTCGGCGGCACGGCGGTTTTCAGAGCGGCAGAGAAGTTGAAAGAGAAGATGTCGCAGATTGCCGCGCATATGCTTGGCTCGGATGCTTCAAGCGTCGTCTTCCGCGAAGGGCGATTTTCAAAAGAAGCGCAGAAAGCGGCGGCGGCTACTGCTGTACCGGAACCGGATGTACCCGTCGGGCAGGCTCCCGCCGGGGCGTTGCCGGAACCGAATATCGAAGATAAACATATCTCTGTGCAGGACATCGCGCTGGCGGCGCACATTGCCAGAGAGATACCGCCGGGGATGGAGCCGGGGCTGTCGGCGACCTATTTCTTTGAACCGGAAAACTTCACCTTCCCCTTTGGTACGCATATCTGCGTTGTCGAGATTGATAAGGATACCGGCGATATTGACTTGCAGAAATATGTCGCCGTTGACGATTGCGGCAAACAGATAAACCCGATGCTCGTTGAAGGGCAGATTCACGGTGGTATCGTGCAATCCATCGGACAGGCGTTGTACGAAGAGGTTGTCTATGATGAGAACGGGCAATTGATAACCGGAACTCTAATGGATTATGCGCTACCGAAAGCGGCGATGATTCCGCATCTCGAACTGGATAAAACAGAAACGCCATCGCCGGTCAATCCATTGGGCGCGAAAGGCGTTGGTGAAGCGGGAACCATCGGCGCAACTCCGGCAATCGTCGGCGCAGTAGTTGATGCGTTGTCGCCTTATGGAGTGCGCCATCTCGATATGCCACTTAGACCGGAAAAGATTTGGCAAGTGATTCAGCAATAGAGGCTTTGACAGTCGCAAAATCCTTACGACTGCCAAATAAGCTGCTGTTTGGTATGCATCTTAGGCTGGCACAGGTCTATGCTGCTTTAGCTTATTATCACGCAAATCAAAAACAGATTGAGGTGGAACTCGCAGCGGAAGATGCTGAGATTGAGCGGTTGGAACATGACCATTATCAAACCCTCAGAATTGCCTAACAATAAATCGCAACCTATAATTACGGCATGGCTGCGAAGGATGTAATTCACGATGCTGTAAAGAACGCGCTCGTCAAAGACGGCTGGACGATTACCGATGACCCTCTGCGATTGAAATACAAAGCGGTTAATTTGTCGGTTGATTTGGGGGCCGAGCGCACTTTGGCTGCGGAACGCGATGGTCAAAAAATTGCCGTTGAGATTAAAAGTTTCTTGAATGCGTCAACGATTAATGACCTCAAATTGGCGCTTGGTCAATTCAATCTTTATACGAGTTATCTGCGAATCCTAAAACCTGAACACAAACTTTGGCTGGCAATCAGCGAGACCGCCTTTGATGAAATTTTTTCCATCGAAGGTATCGAAATCGCCTTTGAGCAAAACAAGATGCCGCTTATCATTGTACGAACGGCAACGGAGGAAATTGTGAAATGGATAGACCAGAGCCTTACAGGAATTTGATTAAGCAACAAATCCGCCGTTATGTTGATTCCTTCAGCGACGCTGATTCCGACGTGCAGGAAGTAGCTGTTTTTGATGACGAGAACGGCAACTATCAGTGGCTTTCAATTGGCTGGGAAAATGACAAACGCGCTTTCTACACGCATCTATACATTCGCCTTTACGACAACAAAATCTGGATTGAAAAAGATACTACTGAAGACGGCATTGCTACGGAATTGGTGCGCCAAGGTGTGCCGCGGGAAGACATTGTTCTCGCTTTTCATCCGCCTTACTTGCGCCACCTAACAGACTTTGCCGCCGCGTAAGCGGAAACGTCCGGCATAGAGCGAGGTTATATCAACATCAACCTGCCAGCCATTCATCCGGTTCTAAAGAAATGAAAAAAACGATTCGCCTATCGCATCTTCTGTTATTCACTTTTTCATTGATGAGTACCGCCACCGCACAATGGCAACCGCAGCAAAGCGGAACAACGGCGGACTTTCGCGGGCTTTCTGCCGTGAGCGATAAAGTTGTATGGGCAAGCGGCACAAAAGGAACATTTGTACGAACTACGGACGGCGGTAAGACGTGGGAAGCTGGCAAAGTTCCTGACGCGGATAATCTCGACTTCCGCGATGTGGATGCCTTTGACGCCAATACTGCTTATTTGTTGAGCATCGGGAATGGCGACACACCGAGAATCTATAAGACCACCGATGGCGGCAAGTCGTGGACGCTGCAATTTAAGAATACCGATAAACAGGCGTTCTTTGATGCAATGGCGTTCTGGGACGTAAATCACGGCATCGCTATGAGCGACCCGGTAAATGGTAAGTTTGTTTTGCTGACCACGGATGATGGCGGCAACACTTGGAAGCCGATTTCGCCCGACAAGATTCCTGCGGCAATACAAGGTGAAGGCGGCTTTGCGGCAAGCGGAACCTGCATTGCCGTACAGGGGAAAAGTAATGCCTGGTTTGCGTCAGGCGGTGGCAGTAAAGCTCGGGTTTATCGTTCAACGGATAGGGGGCAGACTTGGGCAGTTGCCGATACGCCGATGATTGCCGGAAGCGCCGCAGCGGGCATCTTTTCTATCGCCTTTCAGGATGCGAAGCGCGGCATTATTGTTGGCGGCGATTACCAGAAGCCGAATGCCGGAGATAAAACGGTTGCCATAACAAATGATGGCGGCAAGACATGGGCACTGGCGGCAAATGCACCGGGTTATCGTTCCGGCGTTGCGTATGCAAAAGGGAAACGCGGCACGATCATCATTGCCGTTGGCACATCCGGTTCCGATATGACGACAACAAACGGCGCAACCTGGGTGAGCCTCGATAAAGAGAATTACAACAGCGTCAGCACGACGAAAAACGGCATCGACATCTGGGCAGTCGGACCGAAAGGGCGCCTCGCAAAATTTACAAAGCCAGCGCCTTAGTCTCGGACATTCAAGATAAATCTACGTGCGTAACGCATAGGAGAATCGCCATGTTTATTTTTCGGTCAATACGGCTTCGGTTGTTTACCTCTCTCGCTATCTGTCTGTTCCTTTCTCCTCAATTGATTGCTCAGACGACACAGACTTCTCCGCCGCAACCAACGAGTGGCAAACGCGCTCAACGGTTGGTGATTCGTAATGCGATGGTTGTTGACGGCAATGGTACGCCCGCGTCGGGTCCGAAAGATATTGTTGTAGTTGGCAACACGATAACGGAAATCGCTTCCTTTGACCCGATTGCCGCCGGGCAGGGAACGGGGCGGCGACCGGCGGCGGGCGATGTTGAAATTGATGCGACGGGCAAATATGTTCTGCCGGGGCTGATTAACGCGCACGGGCATATTCAGGATGAGCGCGGCGGCGTCCCGCAACCTGTCGAATACTGTTGGAAGCTGTGGCTGGCGTGTGGCATCACCACTGTCAGGGAAGTCGGCGGCACTGTCAAAAAATCTCTCGTCTGGCGCGAGCAGAGCAACAAAGGCGAGATTGCTGCGCCGCGTTTTTATATCTATGGCGTTTATAATCAAGCGCCGACGCCGCGCAATGCCGACGAAGCGCGGGCGCGGGTGCGTGAGATGAAAACGGCGGGGCTTGACGGCATCAAATACTTCGCCATTGACCGCGATTTGATGGCGGCGATGCTCGATGAAGCGCACAAACAGGGGCTTCGCACTGCACATCATTCGGCAGTTGCCGAAACCAATGCCTGGGATGATGCGAAGTTCGGCACAACCAGCATTGAGCATTGGTACGGTATCCCGGATGCGGCAATCGAAAGCGGCAGGCAGAATTTCCCGTCGAGTTATAATTATGACAACGAAGTAGACCGCTTTCGTTACGCCGGACGGTTGTGGCGCGAGGCGAACCCGGAACGCCTGACGAAAGCGCTGGATGCCATGATTGCCGCCAATGTCGCTTGGGACCCGACCTTAAATATCTACGAAGCGAGCCGCGATCTGCAACGCGCTCAGTCGAATCCGGCTTTTGCCGAGTATCTGCATCCGACGCTGGAAGAGTTTTTCCGCCCCAACCCCTCAAATCACGGCTCCTATTTCATCGGTTGGACTTCGACGGATGAGACTTTTTGGAAAGAGAATTATCGCATCTGGATGGGAGCCTTGCGCGACTTTGAAGAACGCGGCGGACTGATTGGCGTTGGCGAAGATGCGGGTTTCATCTATCAGCTATATGGTTTCGGACTCATCCGCGAATTGGAATTGCATCAGGAAGCTGGTTTTCATCCCTTGAAAGTGATTCAACACGCGACGGGTAACAACGCCAGGATACTCGGACAGGAAGGGCGGCTCGGACGGGTGCGCATCGGTTTCGCAGCGGATTTGACTGTTGTTAATGGCAATCCGCTCGAAGATTTCAAAGTCTTGTATCCGACAGGCGTTGATGAAATTCGCAATGGCAAGACCATTCGCAAGGGCGGCGTCGAATGGACCATCAAGGACGGCATTCCCTATCACGCGCCGACGCTTGCCGCCGAAGTGCGTGAATTGGTTGCCAAAGCTCGCGCTGCGGCAAAGACCAAAGCCGCCGGAAAATAGCCAATTCCTGCCCATCTGGCAAGATGCCTGACGCAAAGCATTAATGCAGGAATGAAGAAAGCGGCTTGAGTAAAATAGTATGGAGAATTACCAGCGGATTTAGGCGGATGCGGCGGATGCAGACGGATAATCCGTCCCCATCCGCTCGATCCGCATCATCCGCTGGTAATTCTCTTCACAAAACACACGACTTCCCCGCGCTGTACCGGCATCGCATCATCCGGCAAAGAGACGCCTTTACCTTTCATAGCTTTGCAAGACACTATAAAATGTTCTTGAGAAGGTATGGCAAAATTTCTTCATATTGCAGACGTTCATCTTGGCATCAAACGCTACAATCTGCCTGACCGCACCAGTGACTTTTTCCGGGCGTGGAGCGAGGTGATTGAGCGGTACGCCATTGCCCACCGCGTTGATTTTGTGCTGATTGTCGGTGATTTATTTGACCGCCGGCAGGTCGAACCGCAAGCGGCGAATCACGCTATGGCGATGCTCATTAAACTCGCCAATGAGCGCATTCCGGTTGTCGTTATCGAAGGCAATCACGACCAACACGAGTCCACTTCCAGATTCAGTTGGCTTCGCAGCTTTGCCCAATGGGGCTTCATTCATCTGCTCGAACCCGTCTGGGAAGAGGGCAGAGCGCGAATGGAACAGTGGGACAGCGTAGCCACTCGCGGGTCGTATGTTGATATTGCCGATGCGCGTATCTTCGGCTCAACATGGTACGGCGCGACGGTCAGTAATATGCTGCCATTTCTGGCGCAGGCAACGCTTGAGCAACGCCGCGCCGATGCGACGAATATCTTTATGCTGCATTCTGACATCGAAGGGCAATTGAATTATCGGGTACAGAATGCGCTGTCTATCTCCAATCTGGTAACCATGCGCGAGGCGGTGGATTATCTGGCGCTCGGTCATACCCACAAACGCTTTGACATTGAAGGATGGGCGTTCAATCCCGGTTCTCTGGAAGCCTGTAGCGTAGATGAAGTGGAAGCCGAGCGCGGCATTTTTCTGGTCGAAACGGAAGGCGCAAAGATTAAGAGCGAATTTCTCGAAGCCGGAAAAGCTTTCTTCCAACGCCCCTTCAAGCGCGTGATGCATGAAGTCAGTGGCAGCGAAGAGCCGGAAGCCATTCGCGGCGAAGTCTTTGAGGTGATCCGTAAAGCCTGTGCCGGGGCTGATGAAGTTGCGCCGGAACAGAAGCCAATTATTGAATTGACCTTGCGCGGGCAGATTGGCTTCAAAAATTCCCTGCTCAGATTGGATAAAGTGAAAGAGCAGGCAATGGAAGAATTACGCCCGCTTGGGTTAATCATCAATAATAAGACCGTGCCGAAACAGCTTGCTGTTGCTGTCGGTTTGTCGCGTGACATATCGCGCACGGAGCGCGAATTGCGCGTTCTGGAAGATTTAATTAAGCAGGATTCGCGTTTCAGCCATCGCGCTGCCGAAATGGCTCCGGTGGTTGCCGAAGTGAAACGGCTGACGCTGGAAGGCGAAGCGCCGGAAAAGATTTTGCAATTGATTGAAGCGAGGTTATTTCAACCTGTGCCGCACTCCCCCGACTCAGCTTACGCGGAAGGAGCCGATTGAGGGTGATAAAAGCAGCAGAAGAAGGAGAAATCTGGGAATGGCGAGCCTTCGGCCGCATCCCGGAAACTCTCAGGAAAAAGATTATTGCATTACCGATTCGCCGCGACCTCTTTGGCAGAGAACTCGCCAATCTTTGCGGGCAAGACCTCTATCTCATCTCGCCTGCAAGCGACCAGAATATCAAACTCAGAAAAGCGGGCGAAGGCTGGTTTTTGAAGTTCAAATTGTTGTTGACCACTGAGGCGCATTCCATAGAACTCTATCTGGAGAGCGAAAAGCGGACCTATAAATTTCCGTTAAAAGCGGCGGTTGTGGAAGAGACCGCCAGATTGCTGAAAACGGCTCTGCCAGAGGCGGAGATTAGCAAGTCAGGCTTGGATCACGACGCTTTTATTGACAGGCTTGCCGCCGCATCGCCGCCGATTTCGCAAATTCACATCGGCAAAATTCGCTCGCAGTATCAAATGAAAAACGGTTGGATTGAAGTTGCCGAAGTGGTCTTTCCAAAGAAAAAGATTCAATCAATTTCCCTGCACGCTTATGAACGTAAGGCAGTCGAAGCGATGCTTGAACGTCTGAAAATCGAATCCTACCTGAATGCTTCGCTGCAAGTGATGAACTATATCGAAGCCTGCCGGAGATGGACTTAATGGTTGAACCGCGACGCGGTTTGAGCATTCCGAGCCTGACCGTAATGGATAAAAGCGGGCGCGTTATTGAAGCGGAACAACGCCGCCTCTTCCGCTATAACGCGCAACAGGGCTACGGCGCAGACATCATCTTTGGTTGTGGCACGACCGGCGAATGGAACGCCATCACCAATGCCGAACGCCGGCGATTGATGAGCTTTGAAATTGACGAAGTTGCCAACCTCAACGGCAACCTCACGGCGGCACATCAATCAACCATAGAAGCGTGGGTTGGCGTTACTGCCGACTCGAAAGCCGAAACGCTTGCTAATATCGAATATGCTCTCGATTTGGGAGCCGATGCCGGAGTCATTGCGCCGCTTTCAATTCCTCATCTCGCTGATATCATCGCTTTCTTTCAACGCGATATCAGCGACCTCTTTGACCGCAAGGCAAAACACTTGCCGCTATTTCTCTATGACAATGCCGACATCGCCGCAGACCCGCGCCTACTGCACATTCGCACCCGTGATGTAAAACGCCTGAGCCGTCTGCCGTTCGTTTGCGGCGTCAAGGTTTCGGCAAGCCGTCGGGTACTGGGAAACTACACACGCGGGGCTTTGCACTTCAAAGATAAAGGTGAATTCGGCATCTACATTGGCAGTGCCATGTTGATGTTTCAGGTCTTTCGCCTGGAGGAAGGCGTGATGGGCAAAGTGCGCGAGTATTGGAATCGCTATCTGCTGCATAACGAATTGCCGATTGGCGTAGTGTCGGGTCCGGCAAATGTGCTGCCGCGAGAATGGCAACGGGCGTGGCGCGCTTGTTACACCGGCGATGAACGATTGGTGCAAATTTATCGGGACGCTTTTGAGCAGTTGAATGCTGCCTGCCGGTTCGGTAAGACGGAGAAGATGCTCGCCGCCTTGAAATTCGCCTTGAAACTCGAAGGCGTGATTGAATCGGCTGCGGTAGCCGCCAACACTCCGGCGCTTACCGATGAAGAGAGAATCGTCTTTGCTGAACGCTACCGGGAAGTCAAACGCTTGCTTGCCGAAGTGGATAATGAGGTGTGGACTTCAAAGCCAAACGATGGCTAATCTTTCGGCGTTTTCTTTAGTAGATGGCGTGGAATCGTCTTGGTGAGTTTGCGAATATAGGTTGGCGTAACGCCGAGAAGATTAGCGGCTTTGGCGGAATTGCCTTTCGATTTGCAGAGCGACCGCGCCCACATCCATTTCAACATCTCTTCGCGGGCTTCGCAAAGACGCGGCAATTTCGTATCAGTTAAGACGAAACAATGTTCCTGTTCCAGCGCCTTCAACGAACGGCGGGAGGTTTGCGCTAGTCGCTTGACCTCAACGAGATTGCGCCCCTCAAGCGCGGCTTCCACTTCCGCCATCAATTTGAAGGCTTCGAGCGGTTCGACTTCGCTGAGAGCCTGCACGAGCAAGGCTTTCAACTCAATTTCGAGCAACCATTCTTTGGCATCCTGAGCGATGGCGAGCGCCTCGCGGAACAGGGTTGCCGCTTCTTTGTACTGTTTTTGTGCCAGTCGTAATTTGCCGAAAGTGCGTTTGGTTGCCGCCGCATCTTTGGCGCTGATTTCTGCGACGGACAATGCCGATGCTAAAGCGGCTTCGGCTTCGTCGCATTCCCGACGCGCAAAATGCAGTCGCGCTTTGACCTCATAGGTTCCTGCCAGATGCAGCGTTGTAGCTTGGTGACTGAACGCCTGCTGTAGATAGCTCTCGGCTTCCGTATATTCTTTCAAGATGATGAGCGTCGCGGCTATGGCGTTCAGGGTTGCGCCCAGCGCCTCGTGGGCTTTGCGCTTGAAGATGTCATAAGCCAGCAGCAAATCCTGACAAGCGGTTTCCGGTTCTCCTAAAGCGTTCAGTGCAAAAGCCAGATGAAAGCGGGCGAAAGCAAGGCTGCAATCGTCGCGCGATTTCGACAGCAGTTTGGCGCTGCGGTCAAGCGTCAGGTGCGCTTCTTCGACCTGACCGACGCGATTCAAAACCATACCGAGACCAAGATATGCCAAGCCGATTTTGTGTAATTGATGTTGACAGCCCCAACAGGCAATCGCTTTTTTGAAGCGGTCAATGGCTTCTTCCTCGCGTTCCATCACGGCGAGAATCTGCGCCTGAAAAGCGATGGCTTCAGCTTCTGCCGCTTCATCATCGCGGATGTGCGCCACGGTTTCGGCTTCTGTAGCCAGTTTCAGGGCGTGTGGCAAATCTTTGGAGAGATAGTGGTAGACCGAGCAGAGTAATAGAGCGCGGGAAACAAGTCCGAACGGCATACGGTCTAAACGGCTGAGATAAGGCGTCAGGGCGGAACTCATTTCATCTATGCGATTGGTGCGTCCGGCAAGTTCCGCCGCAAACAATCGCAAGCGGATGGCGTCATAATCGAACTCCGGCAGTAGCTTCCAGTGTCGTGGCAGAACCTCAGCCAAGCGGACGTAATCGCCCGTATCTCGAAACGATTCGAGCGCCAGTATATCAGCTTGTTTCTGAGACATACGCCTCCGTCTGCGGGGTGAAAAGCACTATTGCGGGGGCATTCTTTATCAGTGCGGCGATTGTGTCAAGTCAATTGTCGTTTTGGTGAGGCTCTAAAATTAGGTTACTAACAAGCTAACTCACTGAGTACACGAACGGCACGGAAGGAATGTTGAGAAACTCGCTTCACACACTCCGGTTCATCGCTTCGTCGGGTGAACTGGTTCACGACCAGCCAGCAGGACGGATATGATTGAAATTGATCACATCCATATCAGCCGTTTTGAGGTATTGCGAAAGGCGAAAATCATCTGTGAGCACGAGATAGTTTCCTTTAGATAAGATCATAATACTAACATCTGTAAGCCCCAATTCTGTAAATTCCTCTTTCGTTGCAGACTCATGGCTATGAATATAAAACTCTTCCAATACTAACAACCTTTCTGCCAGTTTTCTGAAAAACTCTTTTTTCAATGGTTCTTTTATGGTTTTCTTCTTTATGTTTTCTGCAAACTGTCCTGAAAAACTGTTTACCTCTGTAAGAATGTTTGGGGTCGTTACAATCCTCTCGAATGGTTCAAGCAGAAGCCGTAGAAGTTCATCATCATCATAAGTAAATTGAGTTGTCCTTTTGAAGTTGGAAATCTGAGATGGATCAAACAGACCTACAAAGTAAAGTAAGAGTATATTTGTATCTACCAATATACCCTTGTGGCGATAGCGGGAGATTAGCTGCTCAACTAGATCAATCATACTTCTCTCATTTTCATTGCTCGAACCTTGCCATCATCTGCGGCAATCTCAAATACTTTGTATTCTCTCTTGTAGTGAATTTTGGTTTGCCCCGAGGCTATCTTTTCGATAGCCGCTTGTATGGGATTATCTGAATAGACAGGACGGGAAAATCCTATAGTCACGTTCCATCTTTTTTCATCTTCTGACAATTCAACTTCTTCAAGCAAGATGTCTTTGAAGCCACTCGTGTCATATAAGTTTGATAAATAATCCAACGCAGTTCTGACAGACTCCTTTACATCAATCATTTTCTTTCCCTTTCGTAACAAGTAAGTACTATCATCTATTAGACCTGTTGCGTAATAAGCGAATTGGAAAAAATGCCACAAGATATTGGGCTTGTAACACAAAGTAACGTCCTACATTTTGTAGCTCTCCTTATTACGCAACAGGTCTATTATATAACACCAACAGTTGCAGATAATACTCTGAATCCGCGTATCCTCAACATTTATTGTGGTACTACGAAATATGAGTGTGACCCGCAATGACATAACATTATGTCCCTGTTCATTTGTAGCTTATTCATCAACAACACAAATTTAGAACACTAACGTCGCTTATTTCTGCGAACAAGCAGCGGCGTTATTATCAATGCCAGCAGCAGGACGAAAGCAAATTGGCTGATTCGTTTGCCCCGGTAACGCACCGGGGTGTCAAGATAATCAAGTTTGACGGTACATTCGCCCGGTGGAACCGCAATGGTAATTTCCTGATACCGCTCGCCGGTGATGATTTCGGCGGGCTTGCCATCTATGGTTGCCGTCCAGCCGGGAAAGTTGAAGGTGCGAATTTGCAGCGTGTCGTTCATTGCGGTTTTGACGCGGATGAGGCGCGATTCCGGTTGCCATTTTTCAACACTCACTTCCCCGCGCCGGGAAGCGAGCGCGGCACGTTCAAGGGGCGGAACGTCTGTCCACGCATCGGTCACATTATGAGGAATTGTGGCGAAATTCAAATGCTCATCGGCTTCGACTAAATGGGGCGCATTCGACATTGGATAAACAACATTGGTTATGCTAAAGGTGATGCCGCCCGCAAGAACCAGCAGGGTGAGCAGACCGAAGCCGGTGCGCCTCATAATCGTGTGTTGACGCGAAAACGCTGCCTGCGTACAGACGGCAAGCAACAACGCAGCGGCGAAGGTCAGAATGCCGAGCATTCGCCAACTGAACACGCCAATCGTCAGGCGCGGCAAATGTCTGCCAATCGGGTCAGAAATCTTCAGCATCATAAAGCTGACAAAGCCGCCAATGAGAAAATAGAGGATAGCGCGTTGTCGTATCTTCGTTTCCGCATTGCGCCAACCAAAGATAAAGAAGGACAGAGCGCATAAACCGAGCGATGCCACGCCGATAATCCACAGTTGATTTAATAGCGTAAAGAAGCCGTAATCATCGGCAACCCAGGGCAGGTGATGATGGAAGATGTAGGTCCCTTGGTAAGGAAAGCTGCTGTCGATATTTTCGTGATTGATGAGATGATTTTCGGCTGCCGCAACATAGAGGTATGCCGCCGACAGCATCATGCCAAGTAGAATGGCGCTCCCTGCCCATAGCAGCCCTCGCCAGTCTTTATGAAGCAGCGCCGCGCCCAGCAGATAAAGACCAAATGCCAGCGAGAACTGATAAGCTGTCGGCGGATGTGACCAGAGAAATGCGCCATAACTAGCCGCTAATCCTGCGATACTTAAAAAGATTGAGGGGCCACCGGACAATTCTTTATCTTCTTTGCGGCGATGAAAAATGCGCTCGCTAAAGTAAATCATTAATGGCATCCAGACGAAGCTCAATAATTCAGCAATCGCGCCGCGCTGATACTGATCGAGCAGGTGATAAGGCAGAAAGATGTATGCCGTCATCGCCACAACCGCGACGCTGCGCGACGCAAATGCCCGCACACACAAGAAGAATGCCGCCGCCGAAGCCGTTATCAATAATAGATGAGTGAGCAGCAGCGCCCACCACCAGTCTTTGGTGAGCCAGTAAAAAGCCGAAGTGAAATAGTAGATTGCCGGCGGGTAATAGCTCGTCGTCGGCGCTCCCAAGCCGCGGTTGGTGTCCTCTTCCCATCGCGGATAGAGTTTACCCGCCGCCAACCCGTTATAAAAAGATTTCATCTGCTCGAAATGCAATGTCCCGTCATGGGTAACCGGCATTTGTAGTTGAAATTTATCGGTGTCTTCCGGGCGACCCATAAAGAAAAAGGGCAGCGTCGCAAGCGCGGAAAGGGCGAGGCAGAGCAGGGTTAAACTCAGCTTAATCCATAATTCACGCCGCGATTTTTTCTTGTCAGCCATTGAAATTTCGCTATGAATTTGTTCCTGAGTAATGGTCTCCACGCCGTTGAACCTTTCTCTGTGGCAAACGAAAGCACGAATCCTAGCACAGGAATCTGTTGTCAGAAACCATTGCGCGTGGATGAAAACTGTTCCTCGCTATCAGCAAGTTTATTGCGTCGTTTCTTTGCCGGTGCTACTATCCGCCTGTTTTCATCAGTAACAATAATTTGTGAATTGTCGGTGCAAGTCCCGTTTGCACTTGTTCGGCAGACGATTTCGGTACTATGGGCTATGTGCTGTATGGATAGATTCTAATTGAAACCCGGAGGAGTACATAAACGAAATGAGGCGAGAGGATAGATTACGGTCAGGAGAAATTGTCATCAAAGCGCAGCGGAGAGCATATTGCAGACGAAACCTTCTGATTCTGGCAGCAGTCTTTCTTGGTCTAATGCTGCTCGGTTCTACCGGCAACGTCTATGCTGCTGATGCGCGGTTCGAGATTTCCTATCCGGCGACGCTTGATAAGGGACCGATCACCGGGCGCGTCTTCGTCATGATCTCGAAAAATAATCGCGTCGAGCCACGATTACAGGCAGGCTCTTATAACGCCTCGGTTCCATTCTATGGTCTGGATGTCAACACTTTGAAGCCCGACGCTAACGCCGTCATTGATCCATCGGCGCTCGGCTATCCGGTTGAGAGCCTGAATCAACTTCCGGCGGGCGAGTATTATGTGCAAGCGTTGTTGAATGTCTACACGCAGGTACGTCGCAAAGATGGTCACGTAATCTGGGTGCATTGGGATCAGTGGGAAGGGCAGCAATGGAATCGCTCACCGGGTAATCTCGTCAGCGAGGTGCAAAAGATTCGGCTCAACCCGGCGGCGGGTTTCAATGTAAAGCTCACTCTGACGAAGAAACTGCCCCCGGTAGAAATCCCGCCGGACACCGAATGGGTCAAACGGGTGAAGATGCAAAGCAAGATGCTTTCAGAGTTCTGGGGGCATCCGGTTTATCTCGGCGCGACGCTGCTTTTACCGAAAGGGTACACTGAGAATACCAAACAGAAGTATCCGGCGATTTACATTCAAGGTCACTTTGGGCTAAATGCGCCTTTCGGCTTCACGACTACGCCGCCGGCTACGCCCGAAACCGCCGAGCAGCGCAAAATCCGTCTGAATCGCAGCGCCCGCGAAACCGGCTATGAGTTCGCGCAAAGCTGGATGTCCGATAACTTCCCGCGCATGGTCGCCGTGACCTTTCAACATCCGACGCCCTACTACGATGATTCTTACGCGGTGAATTCCGCCAACAACGGACCTTACGGCGACGCGCTCACACAAGAATTGATTCCCTATCTGGAAGAAAAATTCAAAATTATCGCCAATCCGCAGGCGCGAATGCTGACCGGCGGTTCAACGGGCGGCTGGGAGGCGTTGGCATTGCAAATCTTCCATCCAAAATTCTTCAATGGCGCTTGGGCTTTATACCCCGACCCCGTAGACTTCCGGCGTTATCAAATGTCCAATGTTTATGAGGACGACAACGCTTTTGAAGTTCCAAACGGCGATTGGGGCAAGCTCATCCGTCCACTTTCAAGAAATGCCGATGGGCAAGTTACATTAACGATGCGGGAGATGAGCCGCCTGGAAGCTGTGCTTGGAAGTAATGTGCGTTCCGGGCAGCAAATTGCCGCCTGGGATGCCGCTTACGGTCCGGTCGGCAAAGACGGCTATCCGCGCCCGATTTGGGATCAGCTGACCGGCAAGATTGACAAAGAGGTTGCTCTCTACATGCGCGACAACGGTTACGATCTGCGGTACAACCTTGAGAAAAACTGGCACAAAATTGGTAACGATCTGGTGGGCAAGATTCATGTCTACTGCGGCGACATGGACAACTATTACCTGAACCTTGCAGTCTATCATCTCGAAGACTTTTTGAAAGCGGCAGACAATCCGAAATCCGAGGCCGTCTTTGAGTATGGACGACCAATGAAGCCGCACGGCTGGCAACCGTTTACCAATGCCGAACTCGTCCGCCTGATGGCGGCACGAATCAACAAAACGGCAAGCGGCGCGGCGGCGACGAAGTAACGCCTGACCGCAAAAGAAAAGACGGCAATCTGAAATGGCGATTGTCGCAAAGCGATAACCGTAACTCAGTGAAAAAGATAAGGTGTTAAATGTTGACGCAATCTGAAAAAGGCAAAATCTTTCGGGCGCTGCACGAACGAAACAGCGCATTTATCATTCCCAATCCCTTTGATATTGGCACGGCGCGATTACTGGCGCATCTCGGCTTTGAGGCGCTGGCAACCACCAGCGCCGGGTATGCCTTTGCTGTCGGACAACGAGATAACACGATTGATCGTGAGCAGATGATAAAGCATTGCGCCGAAATCGTTTCAGCTACTGATTTGCCGGTGAGCGCCGATCTCGAAAATGGCTTCGGAGATAGTCCTGAAACGGTTGCCGAAACCATCCGACTCGCCGCCGCCACGGGGCTTGCCGGCGGCTCAATTGAAGATTCAACGCAGCGACGGGAGCCGCCAATCTATGACTTTGAGCTTGCCGTCGAGCGTATCCGTGCGGCGGCTGAGGTCGTGCGTGGGCTGCCGTTTACGTTCACCTTAACGGGGCGTGCGGAAAACTATCTTGTTGGTCGTCGTGATCTCAAAGACACCATCAAGCGACTACAGGCTTATCAGGAAGCTGGAGCCGATGTGCTGTATGCACCGGGGCTGACCAGCAAAGAGGATATTATCTCAGTGGTCAATTCTGTTGATCGCCCGGTAAATGTGGTTATGGGATTGCAAGGCGTTCAATTAAACCTTTTGGAACTATCTGAGATTGGCGTCAAACGCATCAGCGTTGGCAGTGCGTTATCGCGTGCCGCGCTTGGCGCTTTTCTTCGTGCAGCGCGAGAGATGCAGACGCACGGCACATTCACCTTCGCTGACGAGGCGGTAAGCTATCGGGAACTCAGCGCCATGTTCAAAGCCTGACACTGGCTAAAACAGAATCTCTGAGATTTCCTCACACAGCCGTTAGATTGCTAAATGAATATTCTCACGGAGTATGAAATAAAAGTTCTTCATCTACTCGTGTCGCGCATTTATTTGCAAAAGCCATCTGCAAGTTTATGATGAATAGCCTCTGCGAAATCCTCCAGTTCCTCTCTACCTTCGTGCTAGGTCTGTTCATCGGGGCTTTGTTGGCAGAAGGCGCACTACTGGTTCCCTATTGGCGCACCTTATCGCCTGAGCAGTTTTTTTCTCTGCATAAAGTGTTCGGTCCGCGTCTTTATCGTTTCTATGCGCCGCTCACCATAACCGCGACCCTGCTGATGGTCAGTACGGCTATCGTCTGCTGGTTGGCGGAACATCCGGGACGCATGGCAACCCTTATCGCCGGTGTCTTGACGCTATCCATGATTGCCATATACTTTCTCTATTTCAGAGGGGCGAATGCAAAATTCGCGGCGGCAAGCATTCGCGCAGAGGAACTTTCGCCGGAGTTAGCCCGTTGGGCAAAATGGCATTGGCTACGGGTGGCTGTTGGTATTATCGCTTTTGCCGTCGCTCTGTTAGGTCAGAGCAGATGGCTGTGAGAAAAACGAAAAGGCTGAGAAGTGATCAGCATTGCAACTCGAATTGCGGATTCTTTGGAGGATACAATGGTTACTTACATCATACTATGGAGTTTCACCGATCAAGGTCTGAAGACGATCAAGCAATCAACGGAGCGCGCCGAGTTCTTCCGGGTGCAGGCGGAGCAGCATGGCATAGAGGTAAAAGAGACGTACTGGACTATGGGCGCATACGACGGGGTAGTAATACTGGAAGCGCCTGATGATGAGGCCGTCGCCCGGCTCATGCTGTTGACAAGTTCACTGGGAACCGTACGCGGACAAACGCTGCGGGCATTTACGCAAGAGCAGATGAGTCGCATACTCGAATGAACGGAGCGGGGCGCGGCTCGGAGAGAGTTGTGCAGACAAGACGGCTAAGAATTGTGTCGAGCAGTGGAAGTAGGACAAATCGGCTCGGCGCTAAGGCTGAACTTTTGTTTGGCTTATTGGTGCGAGAGCCAACGCGCAAAGAACGGAACTATTATGAGGAAAACCAAGACTGACACAACAGATGAATCACGACCCGAATATGATCTATCGCAGTTGCAAGGGCGAGTGCGTGGCAAATATGTCCGGCGCTATCAGGAAGGAACCAATTTAGTGCGGCTGGAACCAGATGTGGCGCGAGCTTTTCCCGACCCCAAAGCAGTCAATGAAGCCTTACGCTTACTGATCAAATTGGCGCAAACTCAGGTCAGTCAATCAAACTGATCTGCCCGCAAAGTCCGCCGAGCCGCATTGCGAATCTGGTCAAGCAACTTAGGCTTTTCCGAGTTTGATGTTGGTTGATTCAGGCAATCCTCCAGACCAACCATTTCTTGCCTTTTAGTTGAAAAGTGTTACTATTCGCTGTCTTGAAAAGGGTATTATCTGGACATCCAGATAATACGACTATTCGGGTATTATCTGGAAGGCTTCCGCTTATCCAGTAGTTCGGCGTTTTACTAATAGAATAAATAGTTCGGAGATGTGTCATGAACAGAAGCAAATGTCCTAATAGTAACAGCGTTATAATTAACCTTTTGAGGATCAAGGTGATGGCAAATGTGACAAGTGTCGCAGCAATCTTTTTCTGCATAACATGAGGTAAAATATGGGACTTTTTTCAAGTGAATGTTCTCAGTGCGGAAGTAAAGAACATGCAACAAGTGATTGCCCTCACGGAATATTTTCGTCAGAATGTAGTCACTGCGGAAGTAAAGACCATGCTTCAAGTGACTGCCCTCATGGAATATTCTCATCCAAGTGTAGCCTTTGCGGAAGTACAGAACATTCTTCAAGCAATTGTCCTCATGGAATATTCTCATCTCAATGCTCTAACTGCGGAAGTAAAAACCACAGCTCTACAGACTGCCCACATGGTATATTGGGGAAAAGCATTTCACCGAGCCAAGAAACTAATTATTCCTCGTCCTCAGGCGACAGTGGTTGTGGCGTAATTATTGGCTGGTTAATTGGAATTATCATTGCAGTTGTTATTGCGATTTGGTTAGCTGTCAATATTGTGCTTCCTGTTGCTCTTTTGAACTCTGCTTTAGCATTAACAATTTTGGCATTGTGTTATAAAGAGCGTAAAACTTTATTTGCTTCCCTTGCTTTAGTTGGCGGCTGTTATATGCTGATTGATATTTCCAATGGCTGGTTTTCGGCAAACTTCGTGAACAATGTTGTCGGAAACCCTGTTTGGATTACTTGCTTTGTATATCTTAATGCCGCAGCAATTGGTTTAAGCGTATGGTTTTTAGTTCAACCGATATGGGCAAACGCTAAGAAGATCGACGCTTCAGATAAGAAAAAAAGTTTGCTATTAATGGGTGTCTCAATTTTATTAGTCGCATCTGCAACCAGTACAATTCCCCTTGTTTATCACCGTATTCAAAACCCATTTTTGAACGACTTCAAAACTAAAGAAGTTTATTATGATGTTCCCTCCATCAAAGCACGAGTAATTTCATTTCGGTTCTATGAAAGCGGCGTTGCTGATTTACCGCCGGAAGCAAGAAACTATGGAAGCATTTTTACAATGTCCCAAATCAGAAGTGTTAATTGGGAAGTAGATTTTGAATATCCACCAGCTCCAAATCGAGTTGATTTTACACTCAAAGCAATATGGTATCGTTCTGATGGAAGTATTTTAACTGAGCAAACAGTTCAAACTCATACCGAAACGGGATGGAAAAATTCGGAGCATCACTCCGGTTACGGATCAAACGAGCTTGGCGGTTTCTGGCAGAGGGGTGCTTACAGAGTTGAGTTATACGCAGATGGGAAAAAGATTGCTGAAAAACCATTTGAAGTTCGTCTTTTAGGAGACAAGAAGACTAAGGACGACAAACCCAACCTGAGCAACGAGGCTGTTATTACCATCCTGGAACCAAGCTGGAACTACTATGCGCGTGAGGAGATATTCCTTGGGACGACATACTTTGGAAATACCACTTCCTTTGGACGACATGGTGACTCTAATCACGCTCTGGCGTTGATTTCAGACTACCCGACCTATCGCGCTCTTGCGACAAAGGGACTAATCAAAATTGATAATTTGAGCCTTTCCGATGCACCGCCAGCCGTGCTCTCCAGTGCCAAGATTGATAGAGCGGCGACGGTGACTCTGACGCAGGCGGGAGCGAAGCTTGGGAATGTGGATAACAAAGCGAATACCGTGACGTTTGTACTTGGTACATATCGGATTGAGAAGATCGAATCGAATACTGCGGTTGATACAAAGGAAGGCAATTACCGACTTGTTCAGGGCATCCACGTATTTGATATTGGGCAGAATTTTGGTGACGTATGGTCTGAAACTGGTAAACCCACCTACCGGGAGCGAAAGTTCCGGGTTCTCTTCAAATACGACCCCACCGAAGTAAAATGGAAGGTGGCAACTGCCAGCAACGGCAGGTTCACCGCCGAGGATATCGGGCCTCGAAGTGGGGATTTTGAATCGGCGAATGTCCCGCCGACGCTCGACCAACTTCGCCTGAAGCATAGTTATAAAGTAACGGGGTCTCAGTCGTATGGGAATGGTGCTGGCTGGTATGTAATAGGATTTGGCTCGCGGAATTCAAGCGAGGCAGAGAGAGAATCAGAGCGCCGTAAGCGAGAAGGATTTTCCACGCAGGTAGCCTATTCATCCGATTGGGCAAACTTTAATCCAGGTTGGTACATAACTGTTTATGGAATTTATGAAGATAAAGAATCAGCAAGGGAAATGGAAAAGAGCTTAAAAGCAAGAAGAATAAATGTATATGTTAAGTATTCTGGCAGACGTTTGAATTAGCCAGATTTGTAGCCAACAAAGCGAAAGGCAAGCAGTTTGGTAGACGAACGCGTGGCGGCGGTTTCGCCTCACGTCAATTCGGTCGTTAGACGCTTGCGAGGTTTTCTATAAATTGCTATCTTGCAAAGCAGGTGTTTATGAGTGTTAGCTACATTTTAAGTGATTATATTGAACAAGCCCTAGCCAGAGCCGAATATGACAAGTTGGAGGATGGCTCTTTCGCAGGCAAGATACCAGATTTTGTTGGCGTTGTGGCTTTTGGTTCATCTCTTCGGGAGTGTGAGAACGAGTTGCGCTCGACCTTAGAAGATTGGCTTCTTGTTGGTTTGAAGCTGGAACATTCTTTGCCAGTCATTAATAATTTTGACCTAAACAAAAAACCTGACTATGAGCCAGTGGAATCCATGTAAGCGGACTGAATTCGTGCGAAAGCTGAAGCGACTTGGATTTGAGGGTTTGTATGCAGGCAGCAAACATCAATTTATGACCTACCAGCAAAAGCGATTAACAATTCCTTCAAACAACGAGTATTCAGTTCCGCAGTTGCGGTTTATGATTCGGGAAGTTGAGCTAATAATTGGGCGACCTATCGGCGCAACCGAATGGAACGCTTTGTAGGAAAACAAAGACGCACCGAACAAGCCCTTGGACGCGAGTAAGCTACGTTGTTATCAATAGCTCTAACTCCGCCGCGTCAACTCCAGCGTTAGATGAGAGCTATTTGCTTCAAATTCTGACTACTTAAAAGGCAATTGCCTCTGTGCAATGACAAAAGGTTCTTTTCCTTCTACTCGTAATGCTTTGCCAAAATCTTTTGCCCTGATTCAGCAAACAAATGGATAAACAAAAAGGCTGAGAAGTTTGCCGCTTCTCAGCCTTTTTCGCGTCATCGGTAAAGTGAAAAAATTACGAACTGACTTTGCCGGTAGAGTTGCGGCCGCGCTTGTGTTGCGCGGGTTCCGAAATAGTAAAGGGCAGAAGGGAAAAAAGCGACAGACGCCTAAATAGCACACGGCGCTATTGCTAAATCTGAGTTGCCCTGCGTTATTGAATGCAGGCGGGAAATCGTAGTCAATTCCTGCAGTAAGAGGATGTGAGGTTCCTCTTGTCTTAGTCAGAGCAAGGGGAGTATGGTTCAAGTATGATGGATTGGTCTTCATGTCCTGTGGTTGAACGAGACTCGGAAAAAGTCAGCGGTTCGTGGGTTTTTCGTGATACTCGCGTCCCTGTGGTTGCACTCTTTGAGAACTTGGAAGGCGGAGCTTCTATTGAGGATTTTTTATTGTGGTTTCCGGGTGTTACCAGAGAGCAAGTAGAGGCGGTTCTTGAATATACCATTCAAAGTCTGAAAACCGACCGTCAGGCGGCATAGTAATGAAACTCTTATTTGACCAGGGAACTCCCGTTCCTTTACGGCAGCATTTGTCCCATCATATTGTAGAAACCGCCTATGAAAAAGGTTGGAGCAATATCAAAAACGGAGACTTGTTGACTTATGCTGAGGCAGATGGATTTGCTGCTCTCATCACCACCGACCAGAATCTTCGTTATCAGCAGAATTTGACGGGGCGAAAAATCAGCATTGTCGTTTTGCTAACCACGAGTTGGCCTCGGATTAAAAAGCATATTGCTTTAATCATTCAGGTAATAGACAACCTACAGCTTGGCAGTTACGAAGAAATTCCTATTCCCTGAACGCCGTCAGAATAGCAACATAGCGTGACACAGAATAGGCTCCTGTCGCCACTTTTAAGGCGTTGCTCGAAAGCAATTACCAGCCTGATGCGGCGAACTGTGCCACACGGATTATCTTGCTGATATACTTGAGGCAATAAGGAAAGTAAGGTAGTTTATTCAAGGAATGGCAGTAGAAAAGTTTATCAAAGGCTGAGAAGCATATCACTTCTCAGCCTTTATCGCTCCATTTGTAAAGCAAAAATTTATGAGCTGACTTTGCCGGTAGAGTTGCGGTCGCGCTTGTAAGGCTGTCCGAGATATTTCTCTACAACTCGTTGGGCGTTGTTGTAGTTGTTATTGGTCTGTTGCCCTTTTTTGTATTCGGCAACCGCACGCTCCCGACCTTCGGGACCTTCGGCGTCATAGGCATTGCCTTTATAAATGTATGACCAGACTTCGACCCACGACGGCTCCAAGTCACCGGCAAGCGCCTGATTGAAAGCGTCTTTGGCTTTGTCCCAGTTCTGCTGCGCGATGTAGAGCAGACCTAAGTTGTACCAGACCCACGACGAACGCGGGCTGAGTTTTCTCGCCGCGATGAGTTGTTCTTCGGCTTGGGCGTATTCGTCGCGCTCGTAATGCTCAATGCCGCGTCGCACGACAACGGCGGTCTTGATGGCATCGGACATTCGCATATAACGATTATCGGGGTCAACGATCACGTCGAGCGGCTTGCCTTCGGAATTCAGGTCGAAATCCGCCGATGTGCCGCGCAAATCAACCGTGGTTTTCGTGGTCTTGCCGCCTTCCGATTCCAGCGCGATGTCAACCGGACCGCGAAACGATTCAAGGGTTTGCCGCACCGTGCCGCGCACCCGGAATTTGCCCTCTTTGGTACGCACAATCGTATACTCGGCGGAAAATTCCGGCACTCCGGTTGAATCCACCCAAAGGCTGAAGAAGCCGCGCAGACTCGCGCCCGCCGCTTTATCGGTCAAGGCTTCAAAGTCGTCAATGCCGGCGTTCTTATTGCGATAGGTGGCATAAAAATTCTTCAACAGGCTGAAGAATTTATCATCGCCGATGGTTTGCCGCAGCATATGATAGACATATGCGCCTTTATAAAAGACCACCGAGCGATAAGCGGGCGATTGGTCATTGAGTTGCGACGGCGCACGAGCGATGGACGATTCCTGCTCGAATGCCAGCCCCAGTTCCAGCATTTCTGCCAGCGTTGCCTGAAATTCGGCGGCGCTCTGTTGCGATTCGCGGTAAAGCACCGAAGAATACTGGCTCAAGCCTTGCGACAGCCATGCATCATCAAAGGTCTTGAGTCCGACAGTCTGCCCCCACCATTGCGCCGCAACTTCACGCGCCAGCAGATCAACCGGAACATCTCTGTCGGTGGTCAATACTTTATGCGCGAGAAAGTTGATACCGGCGGCGCTGTAGGTTTGCAGCGTGTCGTCATCCACTTCGGCAACGACGAAGCGATTGCCGAAATTGTATTGCCCGAATTTTGTGGTGTAGAGATTGAAGATTTGCGAAATCTCCTTGCCGAACTCTTCCAACCTGCCTTCGCTGCCCGGTAAGGCATACAAATCAACCTGCAAACCGTTGGCATTGATGCTGCGATTGATGAATTGCCCCGCCGCAAAAGAACCGACCAGAACCGGCTGCGCTTCAACGAAGGTGAAGGTCTTGCGTTTGTCTTTGGGGTTTGGCGCAGGGCGTTGAGTCGGTGGCGCAGTCGGCGCAGACGTAGTGGCTATTGGTATCGGCTTGCTTACCGTTGGCGTCGCCGTCGCAGACTTCTTCGCGGGCGCGGGATTGCGCGATGGCGATTGCATCAAGGTCGGCGTTTCCGACGCCGCAGCCGGAGCGCTGGGAACGGTGGAATTGAATTGGAACGTCGCCGCCGGAACGGCATTGACCGGGCTTGTGCTGTGTCCGGCTACGAGCCAGTTTTCCGGGACGGTGATGCTGATTTCCGCAGTGGCGCGGTCTGCCGCGTAGCCGTGAAACGGAAACCAACGGGCGGCATAAAAGAGATAAGAGCCTTCCGGTCCGACGTACGCCAACCGCATATCCGGGATGGGTCCGCCTTCGGGGGTTGCCAGTTGTCCGGCATAATCGAACGTCAAGGTCAGTTCCGCGCCTGCCGAATAAAGCTGTCCCAGATTGACTTTGACATTCATTTCGTTGACGCGATCCTGAATGAATTGCAATTCGGTTCTGCCGTCGGGAGCTTTGATGCTGGAAATGATAAGTGAGCCATTCATCTCAAAGACCGCCGATTGCGTCTGCTTGAGCGTTTTGAATGTCACCAGAGCGCGAGCCTTCAGGGTGTGCGATTCGGGTATCATTTCGGCATTGATTCTATAGTTGAGTACATCGAGTGTATCGCTTTGCGTAGTTTGCGCCAGTGCGCCGCTTGCAGGGACGAGCAAAAGCGCGATGGCAATAGTTAAAATCCTTATTCTGTTCGTAAACTGGTGATTCATAGATACTCACTTCCTTTATGGTGAAAACCTTCATTAGATGAAAAATTATAGCACCGCGTTTCCGCACCTCAAACGAAAGGATGCATTTCAAAGGGTCATGGAGACGAATGCCACAATACAGGTTTCTTGCGAGATTACGCACAAAATAGGCTTTGCAGATGTTTCGTCGAGATTTGCCTATCGTGCTATGCAGGCTGTGGTTTATTGGATAAAGGGATAACAACCCGTTTCATCTCAATAGTTAAATTGTATTATGCCAATGTCTGAGACTGCCGATTTATAAAATGCGCGAAGATAATAAAAAAGTTGTAGCGATTTGGCAGGTTGAAGGCTTATATAAAGGTAGAACAGAGATAAAAAATCACCGGGTCATACTGACAGATAAGAGATGAACGAAAGTGGGAATCAAAATGAGAGAGACGCGACTTGGCACGCCCGTCTGCTCAATAACGAGACTGGGGTGCAGGACGAAATCGCCGATCACTTCTTGCCACTGCTCGTCAAAGGGCTGGCAGCTAAATTTCATAACCTTGCCGACCCGCATAATCTTGAGATTGCCGCCGATGACGCATTGATGGCGTACTTCAACAAGCCTCATAAATACCATCCCGCCGAAAGCAGTCTGATTGCCTATCTCTACAAAAGAGCACGTTGGCGGCTGCTCAGGATTTTGAAAGGGGAAAGACGCTTTCGGGACTTTCATCCCCGCATCATAGAGCTTGAAATCATCACCGATAAATGGACGGTCAATATTGATGTGAAGTTTGTTGAACAAGGCTCTGTGCTGGTGCGAAAGATGCTTGAAGCGATAGACGATCCCGTAGATTTGGAAATTCTCGCGTTGATGCTGGATGAAGTGCATGAGACTTCTGCTTATGCCGAAGTTCTCGGCATTCAAGACCTGCTGCCCGGAGAGCAGGCGCATATCGTCAAAAACCATAAAGACCGTTTGCGAATCAAGCTACAGCGAAAACTGGAACGCTATCGCCGGAGACTCATCATTTCGACGTGGCTTGGTAAGTTTCGGGAATGGGCGAAAGCAATGGCGCGAAAAGCTGCGCCCGCCGCCGTTATCTTTCTCGCTCTGGCAACTCTCATCGGCACGAATCTCTATCTTGGCAGGAAGTATGGCGCAATAGCCGCCAGCCAGAGCCGGATGGCAACCTCAACACCCGCACCGGCAAAGCCTGTCTTGCCGGAGAGAGCCGTTATCAACGGCGTCAGCGGCAGATATGTTGAGAAGATATTTTTCGCTTCCAATCAGGGTTCTACGGATACGAAATCACAGACGCACATCTGGATGATGAATGCTGACGGCACGGACGTAAAACAGGTGACAGTTGGCGAGTCGAATGAAATGGGCGCCAGAGTCTCGTCCGATGGCACTAGGCTCGTGTTCCAACGCCAACTGCCCGCCAGAAAGCCTGATGAGCTTGGCTCAAACAGTATTTGGATAAAAGACCTGCTCACCGGAGCCGAACAGCAGGTCACTGCCGCCACGGATTATCCTGCGGGCATCTATTTTTCTTCCAGTCCGGCTTGGTCTCCTGATGGCACAAAAATCGTTTTCACGCGGTCTCTGGCAATAGCTGATGGTAATTTTGAGAATCAATTTTCAAAACTCTGGATTGTTGAGGTATCTCCTCGTATAGGCGCTCCGCGTCAATTAACGGTTGAACCGGGATTCTACCGTGACAGCGCCGACTGGTCGCCGGATGGCAAGCATATTATCTTCATGCGCCATTTGGAATTCGATGGCGTGGTTGCCGTTTATTCGATAGATATTGAGACCGGCAAAGAAGAGGAAGTAATTCCCTATCAGGGAGATGAATACGCGCCTCGTTATTCACCGGACGGGTCGAAAATACTCTGGATGACTTTCAGGCATAGCAACACCAGCGATGTATGGACTAATGTTTATGTTGCGGATTCGTCTGACCCCAAAAATTCCCAGCGGCGTTTCTCTGCCAATTCCGGTTGGGGAACTGCCGATTGGTCGCCGGATGGCAGCAGAATAGTCGTGACCAGTGAGCGCAGAAAATTGACCGAAAAGATACTGGCGGGCATAAAGAAATCCTATAAAGGGAAGATACCCGAATACATTTTTGACCAATTAAAACCTCTGGCGGGCAGAGAGTTTTTAACTTCCGAAAGCTACGAAGCAGCATTAAAAGAATTATCAAGCGAAATGGCATCCCCAAAATACCGCTATAAATTTCCACCAGGATTTCTCCGTAGTGATGACCTTTGGATAGCCAACGCCGACGGCAGCAATTTCATTCAACTGACCGCAACCGAGTGGTGGGAAGATGTGTTAGATTGGGCAAGGGTCTTTCAACCCGATGTCGCTTTACCGTTAAAGGTACAAGCCTCAACCCGACAAGCCGCACCCGGCGACAAAACGATATTTGCAAGTACGGTAACAAACAACTCCGCAGTGACCGCAAAATGTGACGGTGAGTGATGAACTCTTGTCATCGGCAAAAATCATTTCAAAAGGAGGATAGAATCCATGTTTTGCTCAAAGTGTAACAAACTTTATCATGCGTGTTCTTGTGCGATGAAAAATCCCTATCAACCGCCGCCGCCCCTTAATCTGAATCAAAGGGGAACCACTATAGAGACGGTAGATTCCTTTGGCGTTATTAGAGCGCCCGGAAAACCTTACGACCAGTTGAAAGCCGATCCCTTTGGTAATATCCCGGGAACAACTTTGCAAATCGGACCGGGAGGAATAATCGTGCAAAGAACTCTGACTCCGAAATAGAAGTTCTACACGCCAATTACTATGACAAGCGAAGTAGCATTTCAATCCAAATTTATGCTCACAACAGCTGTATCGAATGAAAAGGAGAAAAGCGATGATCAAGCTAACCATAGTAATCATCATTGGTTTGATACTAATGATGCCGGATTTCGCCAATTCGATGATGAAGAAGGCGAGTATTACTCAACCCAAAACAGTTGCCGGTTCTGGCGGGTTGACTCAAGCGACCTCACGGCATTCTTCGCCCGTATCAGTCGAGCCTATGCGATTCGTGAAGCATTGGTGGAATGTGACTTGTTCAATAACCGATACGAAAGGACGTGGCAGAACTTTTGATCAGGTGTTCCGTGTTTGTGCAAACTTCGCCACAACTGCAAGGATCGCAGCAAATAATGATTGTGAAAAGCAATATAGCAAGCAATACGGTTGGAACTGCTGCACCTGCAAAGGGCAGCCACAGGATACCGGTTCAAGTTGCAACAACTAAAGCCGTCGCCCATAAAGCAACGGCGCTCTCACCTTTATTGATTTGGCGCGACTCTCTATGTTGTTAAGCCCAGGTCTTTGTTGAGGAATACGTGGTCAGCTATCTGCGCTTAACAGTTGCGCTCAAATTGAAATCGCTATTGGTGTTTTCACTATGGAAAACGGTGGTTCATAGCTGAAAAAAATCGCTGAGGTCATCTGCGGGAGAATCGAATGGGACAGGAAAAACAAGTCGTGGTCGTGAAACACAAATCCAGCGGATGCCTGACGTGCTTGGTAATCCTGTTAATTCTGTTCATTGGAGTACCTGTTGTGGCATTCGTTTTCAAGATAGCGTTTTTGATGGCGATAATCGAATCAATCAGAGAAGCCTTGGGAATATAAAATTTTGCACACAGAGCCTATCTCGCCGCCACTAAAAACTAACGTAACTTTGCGTTCGAGCGAGCGCATAATCCCAATCGCAACGTAAACAAAAAGGAGAGTATCTATGAAAAATCTGCCACGATTGCCTAAAATTATTGTGATAACGATTATGCTGTTCCCTACAGCATTCAGTTTGGATTTGAATTCCGTTCGGCTCGGTCAAGGCGAGGTGGTTCTCGACGAACAATTTGAGAATTTCGATCAACGCACTTGGAATGCAGGTCCAAAGTGGGGTTATGGCAACACCGCTTCGCACAAATGGGTCTCGGTGAATTCAGCCCTTACATTTACAGGTGTGTGGGGATTTGTTTTTGCCGGTAGTAGCGTGTGGCAGGATTACCAGGTCGAAACCACAATCGACTTTTCTGAATCAACGCATGCAGGTGTTACCCTGCTATTGCGAGCGCAGGATTCGATGGGACATAATTACTATGGAATTCACCTTAACCAACTTGGCACTGCCTCTTTCAGAGTTGTGAAAGACAAAGCACCTGCCAGAACTAAACAAATCCCGTTCTCTGGTGGCTCCATTGTTAAACTTGTTGTTGGGGTAGTTTCAGATCGGATTACAGTCAATATAGATGGGAAACGAGTCGCCAACATTCAGGATTCTACATTCCAAACAGGGAGAATAGGATTTTATGTGAATTCTGGTTCTGGCGTTAATGCAAAGATAGAAGATGTAAAAGTGACTCGCTTTTAGACGCGGTGAAACGAGAAAGACTGTAGATAGTACTAAAAAAGCAAGGCTCAACTAGGGCAGTTTTTGATAGCCAGCAATACTTCTTTAGTACTATTAAAAATTGAAATTACTTCGCCATGGCGTCGGTGACTTTGATTTTGCCGGCGATAATGTCTTGTTTGGCGCGTTCGACTTCATCGAGAATAGATTGCGGTATCAGGCTGCGGTTGAAATCATCCAGCGCATAGCCGACGCCATCATTGGTTAGCCCGTTCGAGTGAATGCCGCCTTGAAATTTGCCTTCGGTCAGGTCTTTCACGGTGTTATAAACCGCTACGTCAATGCGCTTCATCATACTGGTCAGGATGAAACCGGGTTTGACCCAGTTTTGATTGGCGTCAACACCGATAGCCAGCTTATTGGTCTCTTCGGCAGCGTCGAAAACGCCGAGCCCGGAATTACCTGCCGCCTGAAAAATGACATCTGCGCCGCGCTCAATCTGCGCTTTTGCCAGTTCTTTGCCTTTGCCGGGATTGTTCCACGCTGCGTCATTGATGCCGACATAATTCTGGTAGACCTCGATTTTCGGATTGGCATATTTCGCGCCTTCTTCGTAGCCGGTGGCGAATTTGTGAATTAACGGAATATCCATGCCGCCGACAAATCCCAGTTTATTCGTCTTTGTGGTTTTTCCGGCGATGAAGCCGACGAGGAATGAGCCTTCGTGTTCTTTGAAGATGAGCGAGGCAACATTTGGTTCTTCAATTACCCCGTCAATAATGGCAAATTTGATGTTCGGATAGTCTTTTGCCACGCTTTCCATAACCGGCATCTGCGCGAAACCGACGCCGATAATCAAGTCATAGCCGCGCTCGGCAAACGCCCGCATTGAAGGCTCAATGGATGTCGGTTCGCCCGGTTCCACATCGCGTAGTTTAATGGAGAAATCCTGTGAAGCGCGTTTTGCGCCTTCCCAGGCAGCAGCATTGAACGACTTGTCATCTTTACCGCCAATGTCAAAGACGATGCCGACGCGCAATTTACCGCCCGCTTCGTCGCGGTGGACGCCGCAGGCAGGCAGCAATAAAAAGGAAGCAAAAAGAAGAATCCAGAGAATTTTTTTCACAAAAACACCTGCCGGTTCAGGAGATTTGCTTTCTACTCAAATCTCCCGATGTATCTTTTATCATCCGTCTATCAGTATAGCGTTTTGCGCCGCTTTCAACGACTATTTTTCAGGCGCTTCATAGAGAAAAGCGAGGTCGCGCAGTTTATTTTCCTTGCCGTCATGGACTGCATACTGACCGCGCCGCCGTTCGCCCGTGGCGCTGGAAATGGAATAGCCCCACAATGCCGCGCCGCCATATTCGCCATTCTTATTTAACGCATAGAAATTGATATTAAACTTGCTCAATTTCGCTTTGTTGTCATTGTAGCTCTTTGACACCCGGCGACAGGCTTCCAGACAGGCATCGGTTGGCGACATTCCTTTTCGCATCATCTCAACGATGGTATGTGCGCCGCTGATTTTTATATTTTCTTCGCCGCGTCCGGTTGACCCAGCAGCGCCGACTTCGTTATCTACGAATAAGCCCGCGCCGATGATGGGCGAATCGCCAACGCGACCGGGAATCTTAAACGCCAGCCCGCTTGTCGTGGTCGTGCCGGAAATATCGCCGCGTTCATTGACTGCCAGACAGTTGATTGTGCCGGTTGGCGGATGGGCGATGATGTTATTTGCCAGCGCCACAAGTTGCGCTTCCCGCGCATTAGTTTCAAGTAACTGGCTCGTTGATGGTGGCGTATCGGGCGCAGCAAGTCCCGGTCCCCAGCCGTCTCTGTTGCTCATGGATTCTTTCCACTTCAGCCACACAAAACGCGCTTCTTCGGTGAGCAAATCCTCTTTTTTGAAACCGTGTGCCAGAGCAAATCTGAGCGCCCCTTCACCGACCAGTAACAGATGGTCGGTACGTTCCAAGACTAATTTCGCAACCTTTGACGGGTTTTTAATATGACGAATGGAAGCAACGGCTCCGGCTCGCCGCGTCGGTCCGTGCATAACGCTGGCATCGAGTTCGACATCGCCTTCTTCATTGGGCAGCCCGCCATAGCCCACCGACATATCTTTCGGGTCGTCTTCAACAATGTTGACCCCGGCAATTACCGCATCAAGAGTATCCTTACCGGCGCGGATTAACTCCATTGCTTTCTGTGTAGCGGGTATTCCATTGCTGCTCGACACCACCAACGGGCGCGAGCCTTTCGCTTGTGCTGTGCCGGTAAGCAGCAGACTATGA
>Ga0187894_10001382_pt1 | contig 31278 bp, 28 predicted proteins | sample GBC1701081metaG_FD_136650 | JGI IMG/M metagenome (GOLD analysis project Ga0187894, IMG submission 136650) | White microbial mat communities from a lava cave in the Kipuka Kanohina Cave System on the Island of Hawaii, USA - GBC170108-1 metaG ...
ATGAGCGATGAAGACTGGAACACCGGGTTTGCCCGCGGGTTGGGAATTCGCTTGGCCGGAGATGCGATCGAAGAAGTTGACGAGCGCGGCAACCGGATTGTCGATGATACGTTACTTATTCTCGTCAACGCCCATTACGAGCCGTTGTCGTTCATCCTGCCCGCGCATCGACGCGGCGTCCGCTGGGAGCGGGTGTTAGATACGCGTGAAGCGGGAGCGAAGTCGGCGCGGATTCTGGTTCGCGGCGGGCGGCCCTATGAGATGGAGGCGCGCTCACTCGCGCTCTTCCGCCTGCAACGGGAGGCGGAAGCCCCACCCCGAAAAAAGGTCGCCATCACAGGACCGGCGCGGCGAGAAGCACCTGCGGGAACCGACAACAATCTTCCCCTGGAGGCTGTTGCACTGAAAAGGTAGGAACAGAGCATACCACGCCCTAACGAAGTGTATTGCAAGAACCGTTGCGACTCTCACGCCATGCCTTCCTGAAGAGGCCCTAGACAAAGATCGCTTATGCCAAATTCACTCTGGTCTCTCCCGCTCGAAGTGCTGCGTCCGCTCTTGTACCTCGCAGCCTTAGCACTCTTGGTGACTGTGCTGAGCCATGCCAAGGCAGTGTTACTGCCCATCGCTTTAGCCGTGCTGCTCACCTTCATCCTCTCGCCCTTGGTGGAAGCGCTTGAACATCGCTTCTTCCCGCGGATTGCGGCCGTGACCGTCGTCGTCATCCTCGCGCTCAGTATCGTCGGCGCTTTTGGCTACGTACTGAACCGGCAGTTCAATGATCTCGCCACCCAACTGCCGCAATATTCGCGCTCGATCAAAGAAAAATTCGCCACGTTACGCGCCACCCGTAAGGGCGCAATCGCTAACATTCAAAAGACGGTAGAAGAGGTGAGCCGTGAATTAGACAAACAGGAACAACAACAGTCGCCAGGGACCTCGGGCGCGAGACCGGTCCCCGAGGGCAAGAAAGACGTGCAACCCATAGTAGTTGTACCGACCGAGCCGACCGATGTCGAACGCTTACGAGGAATGCTCGAGCCGGTATTCGAACCGCTCGCGACTGCCGGTATTATCCTCATTATGGTCATCTTCATGTTGATGCAGCGGGAGGATCTGCGTAACCGCTTCATTCGTTTGTTGGGCCAAGGCCGAGTCACGCCGACCACGAAAATGATGGACGAGGCCGGCCGGCGGATCAGTCGGTTTTTAGTCACCCAGTTGTTGATCAACACTGCATTTGGCACGGTCGTAACCCTCGGTCTGCTATGCATCGGCGTGCCCTACGCGTTACTCTGGGGAGTGACTGCCGGTCTGTTGCGCTTCGTGCCCTATATTGGCGCATTCTTGGCGCTGCTATTGCCGACGGCCGTCGCCTTTGTGATTTTTCCGGGTTGGTGGCACGCGCTGGCAACCTTAGGGCTCTTTCTCGCTCTAGACGCAGTCACCGCCAATATCGTCGAACCGTTGGTGATTGGCCACCATACGGGAGTGTTTTCCTTAGCGCTCCTCCTAATGGCATTGTTCTGGGTGTGGCTGTGGGGGCCAATCGGCCTGCTGCTCTCCACCCCTCTCACAGTCTGTTTGGCGGTGTTGGGAAAGCACGTATCGCAACTAGAATTCCTCGCCGTGCTACTGAGTGACGAACCGGTCCTCGAGCCCGAGATTAGCTACTATCAACGGCTGCTGGTTGGCGACGAGGATGAGGCGAATGAGATCGTGGAGCGCAACCTGCAGAAGAATTCCCTCACCCAAACGATTGACGAAATGCTCGTCCCGGCGATGCTCTTGGCCGCTCGCGACCAGGCACGTGAAGAAATCTCCGCCGCCGAGCATCAGTCGGTGCTGCAAGCGATCCGCGCGACGGCGGCGGGTCTTTCGCTCGTCCAGAAGGAGCACGATCCGGATGCCACTGCCAATAACAAAAACGAAGACAAACCACGTCTGCGCATTCTTGGCATTCCCGCGCGCAGCGAAGGATCGCAAATCGCTCTTGATCTGCTTTCCCAAGTACTCGACCCATCGACGTATGAGATACACGCGGTGTCGACCGCGACCCTGGCGTCCGAAGTTGTCACCCAAGTCGAACAGCAACAACCCGATGTGGTTTGCATCACCGCGCTCCCTCCGGGCGGGCTCACGCAAGCCCGGTATCTCTGCAAGCGACTACGGTCCCAGTTTTCCACCGTGCGTATTCTCGTCATCCGGCCGGGACTCAAAGGGGATCAAGACTTCGATAAACAGACGATCGTCCAGCGTTTGACCGAGAGTGGCACTGATAGCGTGGCGCTCAGTATCGCCGAGGCGCAGACGTACCTTGCCCAATTCTTCTCCGCCCCGGTTCGCTCGACCGTATCGACTCCCTCTACGCCAGAGAGTGAAACGGCAGTGGCGGCCGGGAGACTTGCGTCATGATTGCGTCCTTCCTCATAGTGCGACTCGTACACCTTCTGCTGACGGCAATTTGCCAACGAACCTCTCCTCTATGGGAAACGGTCAGAACGGATAATTAATACCGGAGAAGACTGCCACCCCCTCACCGCCGTAGCCAACGTCGACGTAGCCGACCACGAAAGGCTCGGCGATCCCGCGGAAACCGATCCCGCCGACGGGGTGAAGGTGTGAGAACGGATTGGTGGCCATGTCGTGGAAGACCTGGCCGGTGTCGATGAACGGCGCCAGCTCAAAAATCGCGCGCGTGGCGAAGAGCGTGGCGGCATAGACGCGGGTGCGCAACTCCACATTGGCGGCAAACAAATTGTTGTCGACAAACCGGCCGGCGCCAAAACCGCGCAAAGGCTGTTGGTACCCCAGGATGCTGCGGTCACCCCCCAACTGACTCAAGGCCCAAAACGGGACGTCATTGCCCACCGGCATGTAGCGAAGGGCGAAATGACCCGCCAGCGTGAAGCGGCTTCCCAGTGGGTGATAGTGGCGCGCTTCCATACCGAAGAGGGAGTAAGAAACAGAACTGAGAAATTGTCGATCGGTAAACCCACCAAACACTGCCAGCTGACTCCCCCGCGTCGGGATCATCAATGAATCACGCGTATCATACGCTACGATCAACCGGGTCAAGAACTCATTACTCCCATGACGAAGTCCCGGAAGCGAAGGAAAAAGGGTGCCGATGTAGGGCTGATCGAATGCTCCGCGGCGGATTTTTATCAGACGCGGCTTGGCATCGAGCGCTATTTGCCAATGGGGTGAAAGGTTGAAACCCAGGCGGAGTTCTAGGTATTGCTGGTCGGTCGTGTAATTGGTTTCGTCGTGCGTCGAAGAATTATTGCCCAACCCGAAGAAACGGTCGGTGGGATCACGATCATAGAGGAGACGACCATCAAAAGACCACCGCCGCTGGCGAGTAAGTCCGGTAGAGTAGCGCAGGTCAACGTTACGCGAAATACGCTCCGCGGCCGAGGCACCGGCAGACCACTGCGTATCATCGGACGGATAAGCGAGAAGCTGCACTCCGCCTCCCACCCCTAGCGTTGAATTGTAGGTGATGTCAAAGTCGAATATGCGATTTATCTGCTGCTGCGCGTCAGTGAAGAGGAACACCGGGAGAAGGCCAACCGTGGTGCCGCCGTTCGGATCAGTCGCAACCTCAGGAATGGGAATAAAAGGGGAGGTTCGTGGGTCGAACCAGTCGGTGAGTTTCCACTTACTCTGTGAGGCGACTTCGCTCGCGTACCCGACGCTGCACCATAAGAACAGCGCCAACAGGAAACCGGTCGTTAGCGTGGAGATTCGCCGCATGTCCCCTTTTCTCGATTTGGCAACAAGGCTCGTCACCAACCTATGCGCGTGAGTACGTCATCGATATACTGACGACCCCAGACGACTGGAACGAGATCTGCTGGCGATCTAGGGAAGTGAAAAGAGCCATACTCGCGAGGTGAGATGTCACTGATCACAAGAGAAGGGAGAAAACATGAAAAGGCTATACCATAAAGAAACCAATGAGCTGCTCGGCTTTATTACCGAAGAACAATTTCAGTTTCTCGCAAATCACTTAGAGGAAGAATCTCTCGCAGATACGGATTACTACATCAACCGAGAAACCTTAGAACTCTTCGCTCAGATCGGAGCCGATCCGCACTTGCTGGCGATGTTGCAGCGAGCGCTTGGAGAACGAAAAGAAATGGAAATCCGCTGGGAGCCTGAATAACAGTGCTAAATTTCCCCTGTCGCCGGGCTACCAGCGGGCGTACGAGCGAGCGGCTCGCGGCGGGCGACGGCTCGGAAGTCCTGCCAACGCCCCGATTACTGCTACGAGCCACGTAACCATCATGGTCCCGAAGGTAATCCAGGAGCCCACCTCGGCATGACGTTGCACGGTAGCGGCGGAGGTGCGCGCCTGTTGTTCTATACGCTCGCTGTACTGTGCCAAAAAGTTACGCGCTTCTTCGGCTACAGCCGCAGGATCGTCACGAATCGGTTCTAGCCGAGCGCGCAGAGTGGCAAGAGCTGCGTGGGCTTCTTCGGTTGACATCCCAGTTGCAGACGCCAAAACTGATACAGCTTTTGGGTCATCGAGTCTGGCCATTACCTGCGTAGGATCTCCTAAACCGAGACGCTCAGTGAGTTCGCTTCCAGTAACGGCGTCAGTTACCGCCGATGTCGTTCCCGCTGCCAAACCGCGCACTGCGCCGGCAATCCCGGATAAACCGAAACTGATCCCGCTGCCAACTAGCCAAGAGATAAACACTGACAAGAGAACCCAGACGAGGGTCCCGTGTAATACGGCGCCGCCTCGGTCAGCACGGTCAGTCACTTTGGTGGCAACCATACCGGCCAGAAAAAATGCGACCAAGAGACTGACTGCTGTCCATACCCCTGCGCCGGTAGCAAAATCTTCAGCGGTGGTAGCGTTCAGGTTCTCGGGAATATCCATCGCTGAGATGCCGATCGCTAGACCTAAGGCGGTCAACAGCATAAGAACTCCGAGCGCGACCACCAAACCGCTCGCCACCCCGGCCCACCGCACACGGGGTCCAGGTGAAAACCTGAAGTCCTGATAGGCGTCAATAACCGTCGGTGACCTTTCAGCGGGCGGTCGCCACGAGGGTGAAGGGCCGGGTATCGTTCGCTCTTCACCCTCGAAGTCCGGATGATATTCAGTCGGCGTGGGCATAACAGACTCCGTCATGGCAACTCATTAGCGGAGATTAACGCATATTGGTGTATGGTTGCCGTTGATACTGTGACGCATCGGACGAGGACGGGCGATACGAAGAGTGGCGTTCCGCCTGCGAACGGCTGTGAGCGTTGGACTGAGACGACTGCTCAGTCGATTCAAAAGGTTGAGCCCCAAGCTTGGTTGTCGCACTATTGATGGCTTTCTCCAGGTACGGGGCGACGCTGGGCATATTCTGTTTAATCATCTCACGCACGGTACTCATCAGGGTGCCAATGATCGCGCTCTTGATCAGGTCAAATTCATCTTGGAATTGACCTAAGATACTGCTCTGGCGAGAACGATCGGTAGACTGCGAGCGCGTCCGCGACTCCGTATACTCTTCTGACTCCCCGTTAGAACTAGCCTCGCCTGGCATCGAGTAAACACCAGAGCCAATGGTGTGACCTGAAATAGGCGAAGTGTTAGCCGGTATGTACGAGGAGAATCGCGCTCTGTTCGAGCGCCGACTCAGCATACCGCCAAGCAGACATCCGACTAAGACTGACCCGCCCAGCATAAGCCAGGGATGCTGTTCGACCTGGTAGGGCAAATCGAACGACTGCTTTACCATCGTTACCGTATCATCCATAGTTCCCTTCACATTCTCGACAATATCTTCAACTGTCGATTTGGCTTCGTCGACCGTGCCTTTCACCGCTTCTACGGTCTCATCGACCGTACCCTTTACGTTCTCGACCATATCTTCGACCGCCGATTTCGTGCCTTCGATGGTTTCTCGCACTCGTTCTTCCAGGAGTTCTAACTTTTCGGTCATCGAGGCACGTGTTTCTTCAATATCATGCCGGGTCTCGGTCATACTCTGTTGGAGGTCGTCTGCTTTTTGATCCATTTTGCATTCTCCTTGAGGGTCTCCACTGTCTGAGGAGGGACAACCTCAATCTTTTCAGCGGTTTGTTTCCCCATGGTTAAGAGGACAATCCCCACAACGAGTAGTGCTCCTCCAATAATGCCGTAACAGCCCCACAACGGAATATCTGTGAGCGCCCGTAGCAGATGGACCAACATCAAAATGAGGAGGAGGCTACCAACGGCCGTCACTCCAGCACCAATGCCGAAGGAGATTGCGGCCGTCTTGGTTTTGCGCAGCTCGTCTTCTACCTCAAGCTTGGCCATGGTGAACTCTTGGACCATTAAATCCTTGGCATCATTAATGATACCACCGAGTAACGAGGCTAAGCTTGGTTCCGCAGTCTGCTGAGGCTGCTGTGGCATAACTATCTCTCCGAATTACGGGATAAGAGATACCCAATTCCCAGGCCGACCAGGAGCGCTTGAATCGGATAGCGACGGATCACCGACGTGAGATCCCGTGCCATATTTTCAAAGGTATGATCCTGGAGATACGAACCCGCAGATTCCAGACTATCCGCTACTGTCGTGGCTGCGGAGCCCATCGTTCCTTCTTGCGGTAAATTTTCGCGGATTGTCCCAGCCAGTGAACTCATTTTTTCACCGACTGCCGAGGTGGCTCCGCTGACTTTCTCTGAGGCGGCTGCTCCCATTTCCTGAGCTTTGTCTTTCATATTGTCGTAAGTTTTCGCAGCGTTTTGGTACATGTCACGACCGGCATTTCCCATTTGGCTGCCATACTCCTTAAAGCGTCTTTCCATTTCCCGTTGTGCCATATCTTTGGTGTACCCATACTTCTCTTGCAGCGTACCAAGGAGCTTATCTTTTTGGCCACCAATGTGTTCAAAATCATCGTCTGTAAGTTTTCCCCACCATGACTTAAGAGCGCCACGCATCTGTTTCCATTGGCCGGAAAATACATCTTGATTCATCTGTTCCATAACTCGTCCTCCTAGAAAAGAATTAGTTCCTAGGAGAAGTAGCAATACCAATGCCGACACACTTCTTTTCTGTCCCCTATAGGCTGCGAGAGCAGAAGCGGCCTTAAGCGTGTTATCTCAGTACAATGATGATCTAGAGAGATTCTTTCGTTTAGGCGCGTAGCGATATTCTCCTCGCAGATGTGAGATTTTCTCTACGCCTTGAATAACAATTGTTCGTAAAAGACGAGAGCAAAATTTCTCTCGCTACCTTAAGGAAGCGAAGGCGCAAACTATCCTACTACTCAATACACTTATCATCTGGCATATAGGTTGTGGTGCGGTATTATAGGGCAGGCAAATATCTACTCGTGCCTAACCTCTTCAGTCGGCTCTTTTCCATTTCTTTACCTATGAGTGTCGAAACTCCTTCTGCGTCTATTGCCGCTGTTACGGTTCAGCCTGCTATTACCCAGCGGAGGATTCCGTCGGCGACCTATCGGTTGCAGTTCAATCGCACGTTTACTTTTGCGGACGCGGCCAAAATCGTGTCTTATCTACATGATCTCGGCATCAGCGATTGTTATGCCTCGCCTTATCTCAAAGCGACTCCTGGCAGTATGCACGGATATGACGTCATCGATCATAACGCGTTAAATCCGGAAGTCGGAAATGAACAAGAGTATCAGGGCTTTGTGAACCAATTGCAGTGCTCTGGCATGGGACAACTACTAGATATCGTACCCAACCACATGGGAATTGCCGGAGGCCAGAATCCTTGGTGGATTGATATTCTCGAGAATGGCCAGAGTTCTCCCTACGCCTCGTTCTTTGATATTGACTGGAATCCACTTAAGCCCGAACTCGCCAATAAAGTTCTTTTGCCTGTACTTGGGGACCAATATGGGCGAGGTTTAGAAAACCAAGATCTCCAGTTGGAATATGAGGCCGGAGCTTTCTTTCTGAATGTCTATGGCAAGATGCGACTACCCATCGCGCCACGCCCGACCCTGGCATTGTTGAACCATCGGCTGGCTGACCTCGAACGAACTTTAGGGTCCGATCATCCGGCTTTTGTCGAGCTGCAAAGCATCATGACCGCTCTGACCCACCTTCCTCTCCGGACTGAAACCGATCAAGAAAAGATTCGCGAGCGGCAACGAGAAAAGGAAGTCACCAAGCGGCGGCTGGCGACGTTAACCACCGAGAGTGCCGCGGTACATGAGGTGCTTATCGACAGTGTCCGTGAGTTTAACGGTATAAAAGGAAATCCTCACAGCTTTGATTTGCTTGATGCCTTGCTAGCGAACCAAGCCTACCGTTTGGCGAATTGGCGAGTGGCAGCAGAAGAGATTAATTACCGCCGTTTTTTTGATGTTAATGAACTAGCTGCCCTCCGGGCAGAAGACCCAGCAGTTTTTGCCGCGACTCATCAATTGGTGCTCCAGCTCTTTGCTGAAGGAAAGGTGACTGGATTTCGAATTGATCATATCGATGGGTTATACGATCCAGCTGGATATTTACGGCGCCTGCAAAACGCATGTGCCACAATTGGTCTTAGCGGAGAATCCGCCCCACTCTCTATTTCCTTGTCGGAACCTCTGCCTGTCCAGGGCAACGGGAATGTGACAGAGCCGCCGAACCGGCCCTGTTACCTGGTTGTCGAGAAAATTCTTGACCCAGCAGAACGCTTGCCCGAGGCCTGGCCCATTGACGGAACTTCAGGGTATGAAGTGCTGCCACTGCTCGATGGGATCTTTGTCGATGCTCACAACGAGCGTCGCTGTACTGACATCTATTACCGGTTCACCAGAATTCGCATTCCGTTTGTTGATCTAGTTTACGAGAGCAAGAAACTCATCATGCAGGCGTCGCTCTCTAGCGAGCTGAACGTCCTTGCGCGCCAGCTCAGCCGCGTGGCAGAAAAGGATCGCCATTCGCGCGACTTCACTCTCAATAGCCTGACTCATGCGCTGCGCGAAATTATTGCCTGCTTTCCCGTTTATCGCACTTATATCGATCATAGTGGTGTGAGCAATACCGACCGCGCGACGATTGAACTGGCAGTGAGACGGGCGAAACGGCGAAATCCCGCGATCGACGAGTCGATCTTCGATTTCGTGCGCGATGCCTTGCTGTTAAACGTCCCCGATGGGAGTGGAGACGGGGAACGGCTCGAACACCTGACTTTCGTCATGAAGTTTCAGCAGTACACGGGGCCGGTGATGGCGAAAGGGGTAGAAGATACAGCCTTTTATCGCTATCACCGACTGGTTTCACTCAATGAAGTTGGAGGAGCGCCGGAACGGTTTGGTATTGGGCTCGCAACCTTCCATGAGCACAACCAGCACCGCCTGCAGCAGTGGCCTCACTCGTTGGTAACCACAACGACACACGATACCAAACGCAGTGAGGATGTCCGCGCGCGCATTAATGTCCTCTCGGAGATTCCCCAGGTCTGGAGAATGGCCCTTGGTCGGTGGAGTAAACTCAACAAGAAAAAGAAGCCCTTCGTAGACGGGCAACCCGTGCCTGATCGCAACGATGAATACCTTTTCTATCAAACGCTCCTCGGTGTTTGGCCACTGTCGCCTCAAGGGGAGGTCGACGAAAGCTGGCGGCAGCGCCTGCGAGACTACATGCGCAAAGCCACCAAAGAGGCAAAGGTCCATACGAGCTGGATTAACCCCAACCATGTTTATGACGATGCGGTACAGCAATTCGTCACCGCAGTCCTGGACGATCTAGTATTCTTGAAGGAATTGGCAGTGCTGGCAGAGCAGGTTGCCGAGTACGGTATGTATAATGCCTTAGCGCAGACGCTGCTCAAACTTACCATCCCTGGGGTGCCAGATCTCTATCAGGGAAATGAACTGTGGGATCTGAGCTTGGTCGATCCCGATAATCGCCGGCCGGTAGACTATGAACACCGTCGCCAGCTATTGACTGCCTTGCGAGCACAGGTTCGATCGTCTGAGCCGCAGCTCACGGAGCTTGCTCGCCAGCTCGTCGATACGAGGAGGGATGGACGGATCAAACTCTATGTGATGTATCGGACGTTGAATTACCGGCGAGATCACACAGAACTCTTTCGCACTGGCGCTTATCTCCCTTTGACGAGTGGCGGGTCGGCGCAGACCCACGTGTGCGCTTTTGCTCGACAGAGCGACTCGGACAGCATCATTGTCGCAGTCCCACGCTTGCTGACCCCCCTTCTTCCCGATCCGGCTCTCGTGCCGCTCGGAACCGAGGTATGGCGGGATTCGTGGATCGAGACCCCTGCTTACCTTGCCACCCGGTCATACCGACATCTCTTTACTGGCGAGATTGTTACTCCACAGCAGCGAGAAGGGCGGATGGTCCTGGCTTTGAGTGAAGTGTTCGCCGATTTTCCCGTGGCACTGTTAGAAGCTCTGGGACAGCATACTTATCAACAAGACGAGGGAAAAAGCCACGCTTAAGGTGACAATTGATTTTTGATCGCATCTGCCTTCGTGATTGCTTCATTCTCCAACACCCACGCTTGCTGCAGATACTGCGTGGCAAAACTCGGAATACCCAACCTGCTATATTGCTCTACATGCGTCAGTTCATGCGCCCACAACAATGGGTCATTGACCAGCTGTTCATCGTGGAAAAGAATCACATCGGCTAACGTCACCGCTTGCACAGAACTACTCTGGAGGATGAGCAGATAGATCGAGCCATCAGCAGCGGTCTCCCAGTCGGTGGAATAACGCACCTTGTCGAGAATCGTAGGGGGAAAGAAAGGCGCGAGTCTGCGGCGCACCTCCTTGGGCATGGGCTTTCCACGGGTGTATATCCGATCTCGGCTGTGACGAATGGCTTCGGCAAGAGGTGTGGCGAACAAGTTTGAGAGGGTTTGCGGGAGGGTGTCGAGCGGTGGTGTAACCTCGGTCGGATGTACGGAGTCGAACGTTTTAGTATTAGACTCAAGCTTGCGACTCGCGTGCTCAACGAGCGAGCTCGAGTATGAAGGTTGGGTGAGTAATCCGATGATGAGGAGGCCCAGCGCTGCTCTCCTTGAGAGGGATGTTTTGTTTGTCTTCATATTCTACGTTTTTAAGAATGAACACTCAGCGCGGCAATGGTTGTGGCAACGCTCAACATAATATTTCCCTATATCGCTTCATTGTATTGCATAAGAATAAGCTTGTGAGAAGCTAGGGTGTAGCTATATAGCTACACTTGTGTAGAGATTGTCTCCAAAGGAGAAACACGCCGTGAATAAAGAGAGCGTTAGTAGGATTCCGGATGTTCTCAAACGATTTGAACGCGAGTTACTCGGCGACTGGATCAAGCAGCAACTGAATGCCGATATCGTCCGTCGCGACCTGATGACAGACACTGGCTTAGAGGAGCAATCACGAGTCTTCCTCAATCTCTTCCGTGAGGCGGTGCAGGGCAATGGGGACCTTTCTGATATTACCCTCGCCCCGTGGTCGCGCGTTCGAGAGTTCTTAAGCAATCTTTCACGCTCCCGCGCCCAGCAAGGCTTTACCCCGTCGGAAACCGCGATCTTTGTGTTTTCGTTGAAAGAGCCGTTGTTTAGCCGTTTACGACAAGAATACAACCGAGATGGGGAAGGGTTAGTCAACGACACCTGGATAAGCACCGTTCTCCTCGACAAACTGGGCCTCTACACCACCGAGGTTTTCCAAAAAAGCCGTGAAGAGATTATCGTCCGCCAACAGCAAGAATTACTGGAACTCTCGACGCCGGTCGTCAAACTGTGGGAGGGCATTTTGGCGGTCCCCCTCATTGGCACCCTCGATAGCGCGCGGACACAAGTGGTGATGGAAAATCTCTTGCAAAGTATTGTGGATACGGGCTCAGCCATTGCCATTATCGACATCACCGGCGTTCCTGCCGTCGATACCCTCGTCGCGCAACATTTGCTCAAAACCGTTGCCGCTGCCCGTCTGATGGGAGCTGATTGTATTATCAGCGGCATCAGGCCCCAAATCGCCCAAACCATCGTTCACCTCGGTATTAATCTTACCGACATCATTACTAAGGCAAGTTTGGCTGATGCCTTTGCGGTAGCGTTGCGACGCGCCGGATTAACGGTGAAGCGAACAATGGATAATCACAGGCAAATTGAAGAGGGTCCCAAACCACAATCTGGGAATTAACCCTGACGTATGTTCCCTATCGGGGATTTTTCGTAGCCCGCGACTCGGAGGAGATGTTGGAGCGTATTCCAATCTTGAAGATGGGTGACTTTCTCCTGGTGACGATCCAGGTAGATATGCATGATCGGCTGGCGCTGACCCTCCAGGATGATTTGACCGATCGTATCGTCAAAGCTCGCGCCAAAGGCGTGCTCATCGATATTTCCTCGCTGGAGATTGTCGATTCCTTTATTGGCCGTATGCTCGGCAATATCGCCGCAATGGCACGAGTGCTTGATGCGGAGACCGTGGTGGTCGGCATGCAACCTGCCGTGGCAATCACGCTCGTCGAATTAGGGCTTTCGTTGACGGGAGTGCGCACGGCCCTCAACATGGAAAAAGGGCTAGCCCTTCTGCAGGCTGCGCACGAGCAAGAGGGGGGCGGGAATGGCCGTCCTGAGGAGTGACTCTTTGCCTCTGCAATCCTCAGAGGACATCGTGCGGGTGCGGCAAACTGTCCGACAGTGGGCGGTGCAAGCAGGCTTCGGCCTTGTCGATCAGACCAAAATCGTCACTGCCGCCAGTGAACTCGCGCGCAATACGGTTGAATACGGAAGGGGCGGGACTATGTTGATGGAAGCCCTCAATGACAACAACCGCCGTGGACTGAGGCTGACATTTGCAGATCAGGGTCCGGGGATTGCTGATATTGAGCTCGCCCTGAAAGATGGATACACGACCGGTAGCGGCATGGGATTAGGTCTAGGGGGAGCGAAACGACTGGTGAACGAGTTTACTATCGCCTCGCGGCGCGATGAAGGGACGCGAGTAACCATTACCAGATGGAAGTGAGGACCGGGTTGGGTCTCATCTCTTCGACTAACAGACACGCGGTAAAAATTTCCGTACCGAGTTGCGCATGATTTGTCACCCGATTAATGAGATCAGCCAGGTGGCGCAGGTGCGACGCGCGGCAGGACAACTCGCACTGCAACTGGGCTTTACGGAGACTGAGACCGGGAAAGTTACACTGGTGGTGACCGAAGTTGCCAATAATCTGGTGAAACATGCGACCGATGGTCAAGTGCTACTGCAGGGGTTCAGGGGTCCTAAGATGAGCGGCCTGGAGGTCATGGCGCTCGATAAAGGGCCTGGTATGGCGAACGTCGCGGCCTGTCTACGCGATGGCTATTCGACCGCCGGGAGTCCTGGCACTGGTCTTGGAGCCATTGCTCGCCTCTCCTCTTTCTGTGACATTTATTCTGTTCCGCAGCTCGGAACAGCTCTGTTGGTACAGATTTCGGGAGGTTGCGGAGTAAATACCAAGGAGAAGAAAGAGAGAGTTGTTTCTTCTTCTCTCTCCCCTTTTCAGCTTCCCGCTTCTAGTCCTCAGTCTTTCGACTTTGGCGCAGTGAATCTCGCAAAACCAGGCGAGGCCGTGTGCGGTGATGCCTGGGCAATAGACCAGAGCCTAGAGCGTTGTTTGGTGATGGTAGTAGATGGCTTAGGACACGGCGTGGGCGCAGCTGAGGCGGCTCAGGCGGCAGTCCAAGTCGTTCAGCAACGAGCCGCCCTTACGCCGCGGGAAATTATTGAAGGCATGCATGGAGCGCTCCGCGTAACCCGCGGCGCGGCCGTCGCCATTGCAGTCATCGACCGGAGCAAACAAGTAGTGCAGTTCTGTGGTGTAGGAAACGTCGGTGGGACTATTGTTGCGACCGCCAGGAATCAAGGGCTAGTTTCTCATAATGGGATTGTCGGAGAACGGGTGGCCAAAATCCAAGAGTTCACCTACCCCTGGACCCCGGAGGCATTACTTGTCCTGTATTCCGACGGGTTGACCTCACGCTGGACGCTGACGTCGTATCCCGGATTGACCACGCATCACCCTAACCTCATAGCTGGCGTGTTATACCGCGACTTTGTCCGAGGGAGGGACGACGTGACGGTTGCCGTCGTCCGGGAAAGGCAACGAATACCGGCTTCATAAGGTTTACTGTAAAGATATGCGTGTTCTTACCGTAACAGTACAGCACGAATCGGAAATTGTTTTGGCTCGGCAGCGGGCGCGACAGCTCGCCGAGTTACTCGGATTTGAAGTGCGCGACCAGACCCGCATTGCCGCCGCCGTCTCAGAAATTGTCCGCAATGCGTATACCTACGCCGGCGGCGGCAAGGTCGAGTTTGAAGTGGAAGGAAAAACCGCGCCACAGGTCCTGCTCGTGAAGGTGAGCGATAAAGGACCCGGTATTGCTGAGCTGAAGTCAATTCTTGACGGTACCTACCAGGCAAAAGACGGCGGTGCGGGGCTAGGGATCCTGAGTGCCCGCCGAGTGATGGACCAATTTGACATTGCCTCTGTCCCTGGGCAGGGTGCGACGGTATCTTTGAAAAAACTCTTTTCTGTGAAGATGCCCCTCGTCACTCCTCAGCGCCTAGCACAGGTGTGTGACGAACTCGCTCGCAAGCGGCTTGCCGATCCGCTTGATGAAATTCAGCAGCAAAACCAAGAACTCCTCCTCGTCTTGGAAGAACTTCGCACTCGACAAGAGGAACTACTCCAACTCAACCGTGAGTTAGAAGACACCAATCGTGGCGTCGTGGCTTTGTATGCCGAGCTAGACGAGAAAGCGGATCATCTCCGGCGTGCCGACGACCTGAAAACCCGCTTTCTTTCGAATATGAGTCACGAATTCCGCACTCCGATCAACTCAATCCTCGCGCTTTCGCGGCTGTTGTTGGATCGTACTGACGGGAAATTGACGGAAGAACAAGAGAAGCAGGTCGGTTTTATTCGCAAAGCTGCTGATGCGCTATTAGAACTCATCAACGACTTGCTTGACATTGCCAAGATTGAAGCGGGAAAAACGACGGTCCAACCCCGTGCATTTGCCGTCGACGAGTTCTTTAGTACCCTGCGCGGGATGCTCCGACCGTTGTTCATCAATGACTCCGTCCAGCTAATCTTCGATCAACCTCAAGATCTTCCCCTGCTCTACACCGATGAGAGCAAAGTCTCGCAAATTTTGCGCAACTTTCTTTCCAACGCTTTGAAATTCACCGAACGCGGCGAAGTTCGCGTCTCAGCAAAATTATCCCCGACGGAAGATCACGTCATTTTTTCTGTTCACGATACCGGCATCGGTATTGCCCCGGAGGATCAGGAAACCATCTTTCAAGAATTCACTCAATTAGAGAATCCTTTACAGAAACGGGTGAAAGGAACCGGCTTAGGGCTCCCGCTCTGTAAAAAACTGGCACAACTCCTGGGCGGGAGCGTGTCGGTGCAGAGTACACTTGGAGTGGGCTCCACATTCTCTACCGTTATTCCGCTCCATCATTTCGTACCTCCTCCTGCGGACGAGAATGGAGTGAGCTGGGAATCCGATCCGTCTCAAGTGCCAGTCCTCGTCATCGAAGACGAGCCGGAAGCGCAGCTCATTTACAAAAAGTACCTACGAGGATCGCGTTTCCAGGTTATTCCTGCGCGCTCGTTGCGAGAAGCGCGATTGGCGCTCCTGCAAGTCCATCCGCGAGTCATTATTTTAGATATCTTGTTACCTGGGGAGGATAGCTGGAGTTTCTTGGCGGAAATGAAGGCCGGCGACGAAACGCGCGATATCCCTATCCTGGTTGTCTCCACAGTTGAGGATGAACGAAAGGGGTTCGCCTTGGGCGCCGATGGATATGGGCTTAAGCCGGTGACGAGCGAGTGGCTACTCACCAACCTCACGCGTCTTACCGACCAGCCGCCTTCATCGCGTGTGTTGATTGTCGATGATGAAGAGATCTCCCGCTACGTGCTGCGGCAGTTTCTCGCTGAAGCACCTTATACTTTGAGTGAAGCGACCACCGGCTGGGAAGGTCTTCATCGAGCGCGTAATGAGCGACCGCAGGTTATTTTCCTCGACTTGAATATGCCAGGGATGGATGGGTATGCACTGTTGGAGCAGCTCAAAGCCGATCCTATGACTAGCAGTATCCCGGTTGTTATCATCACCTCCAGAGTCCTCAGTCAAGAAGAGCGTCTCTGGCTGTCTACGTGTACGGCGTCGATTCTGTCGAAAACAGATTTATCGCGCGAAGCTATCATAACGACCATTGAAACGGCCCTCGGGTACGAGGACAATAGACCTTCATCGAACTAGGAGCACCCATTTTATCCCCTCGCTCTTTGTGGAGAGAAGCGTTTTTCGGAAGAGAGCATCCATGATCGACAATGCTTCAGTCACGGTCTTGAATGTAGAAGATGACGAAGCCGTCCGCTACGCGAAAAGCCGCATACTCCAACACGCCGGGTTTACCGTTCGTGAAGCGAGCACCGGGGCTGAAGCATTGCAGATAGCAGAGGAAACACCCCCGGATATTATGCTCCTTGATGTGAAACTTCCGGACATCAACGGATTTGAGGTCTGCCGGCGGATCAAAGCCAATCCGGTAACAAAGTCAATCCTCGTCGTGCAGGCGTCAGCGGTGTTTGTGGAGAAAGACGATAAAGTTCGTGGCCTTGAAGGTGGAGCTGATGGCTATCTGTCCGGACCCGTCCAGCCAGATGAGTTGATTGCGACAATCAGATCGCTCGTGCGCCTACAACAGGCAGAGGAGAAGTTGCAAAAGGCTAATGAAGAGTTGACACGCCAGGCGGAAGAATTGCGACGTTCTAACGATGACCTGCAACAGTTTGCCTATGTCGTCTCTCATGATTTACAAGAGCCGCTCCGCATGGTGGCTACGTACGTCCAGCTGTTAGCGAACCGTTACCGAGGGAAGCTAGATGCCGACGCCGACGAGTTTATCAATTATACGTCTGAAGGCGTCACCCGTATGCAGGCGCTCATCTTTGACTTGCTTAGTTACGCACGAATCCAGGCGCAAGAACAATCGCTGATACCGACGAACTGTGAGGAGGTGCTGACCAAGGTTCTCGAGGTACTGAGACCAACTACCGCCCAGACGGGAGCGGTGATCACGCATGACGCCCTTCCCACTGTACTTGCGGACGCGACCCAACTTGGGCAAGTATTGCAGAATCTGCTGAGTAACGCATTGAAGTTCCATGGCTCGCAACCGCCACGGATACATATTTCCGCGAAGCCTGACGGGGCCGAGTGGATTTTCGCGGTACAAGATCAGGGCATCGGTCTTGAACCACAGTTCGCCAAACGTATTTTTGTTATCTTCCAGCGTTTGCATACACGAAAGGAATATCCTGGGACTGGTATTGGACTGTCAATCTGCAAAAAAATTATCGAACGGCATAATGGGAGAATCTGGGTCGAGTCCGAACCGGGAAAAGGCGCCACCTTTTTCTTTACCCTTCCTCGGGTGAATCACTATGCAGCACGACGAATCACAGAGAATCTTGCTGGTTGAAGACAACCCTGCGGATGCCCAAATCATCCGCGCGGCGCTCGAGGCGAGCCCTGCCGCGCGATTTACTTTGGTGCACGTGGAGCGGCTCAGCGATGCGCTCACGCGACTCGCGGAAGAACCGTTTGCCGTCGTGTTATTAGACCTTTCGCTGCCGGATAGCTGGGGATTTGCCACCATCAGCCGTATCCAGGAACGCGCGCCTGAGATACCCATCGTTGTCCTGACCGGACTCGACGATGAAGAAGTAGCGGTGAAAGCGGTCCAGGAAGGCGCACAGGATTATCTTGTAAAGGGCCAACTCAGTTCCAGTACGCTGTTGCGCGCCCTTCAATACGCAATTGAGCGCCATCGTCTGCGTGCGGCGGTCCGTGCCAGTGAAGAGCGTTATCGTAATCTGTTTGAGAACGCCAGTGACGCGATCGTCTCCTTCACCTTCGAGGGAACGATAACCGATGTCAATCGCGGGCTCGAACTCATGTTGGGACGAACGCGAGAGGAACTGATTGGCCAGCATTATCGCACCCTGCTCACCCCAGCCTCGGTCGGCGTTGCTGAGGAACGTTTGCGCCAACTGAGGACTGGGGCGCAGTCAGCGGCACTTGCTCCTACGGTCGAACTTGAAGCTGTACGGAAAAATGGACGGGTCGTCCCGATCGAAGCGCGCGATAACATCCTGTATAACCCACAACGCAAGCCGGTCGGTATTCTCACTTTGGCGCGTGACATTTCTGCCCGTAAGGCATTGGAACGGCAGCGGCTGGAATTTCTCGCCATGCTGACGCATGACATTAAGAATCCCCTTTCGGTCCTTATGGGGTACGCCGACTATCTCCTCGATATGTCGGCCCAACGGAGTGGAACCCAAGGAGACGATGTCCTGCCGTGGATTAAAAGTAGCGCCTTGACGATTCTCTCTCTGGTCAACAATTATTTAGATTTTGCCCGTATCGAAGACCATCAGCTGGCAATTTCGCAAGAGCCAGTAAGTCTCAATGATGTCCTCAGTCGGGTGGGGCGACAATACGAAGGTGAAGCGCAGCATCGGCAAATCTCCCTCGAACTCGAGTTGCAATCGTTGCCGTGGATTGAAGGGGACCCGCTCGCGCTTGATCGGGTCTTTACCAATCTGGTGTATAACGCGCTGAAGTTTACTCCTAAGCAGGGGCGGATAACCATCAGCTCGACCTCGCGCGACCAAGAGGTCATGGTCTCCATCACTGACACCGGCCCCGGAATTCCGTCTGAAGAGCTGCCGTTCCTCTTTGAGAAATACCGTCAGGCAGCAGGTACTCGGCGTAAGGAAGGCACCGGCCTTGGTCTCTTTATCGTCAAAACGTTTGTCGAGCGACATGGCGGCCGGGTCGAAGTCGAAAGTACACCTGGCAGTGGCACCTGCTTTCGGGTGGTCCTGCCGAGGAAAGAAAAATAGTCGCTCATTGTTTTATGGTAGTTTCGCTGAGCAGACCCCCAAGAAGGCGCTAGCTCGATAGCAGACTTTCTCGCCTTCCTTCATTCATCGTTAGTATCTTCACCATTATCTTGGGATTGCTTCGTCGCGGAGTCCAAACCTGTCCTGAGCGAGGCAATCTCATGCCACACGAGCAAACGACCACTGCTCTAGTGCGTGTGCTACATCACTATTCTTGCGTTTGCTTGGCGCGTTCGAGTTCTTCACGTTGGCGTCGAAGCTCCCGCCGCTGAGCTTCAATTTCACGCTGTTGAGAAGCGAGCTCTGCATCTCGCGCCTGAAGTTGGTCACCAGTAAGGGCGCCCCCTGCTGCACCAAGTGCACCGCCGATCGCTGCACCAGCACCAGGCGCACCAACTGCCGCCCCGATAACTGTTCCAGTAACTGCGCCAATGCCCCCGCCAGCGAGTGTGCTTTTCTCTCGCGTACTCAGAGGTTGAGAGCATCCCACCGCCGTTACTAATAGGGCACAGAGTATAAAATTCACTACTTTTTGTAGATCCATCGAGCAAAACATCTGCTGTTCTCCTTATGACGGAAAAGATAGTCATTCGCTGTAGAGCAGCAAAAAAAAGACCAGACAGTAAATTGGCGTGCTGCGATGATCACAGCACGCTCGTCTGTATTCGCATCGGTCAGCACTATCTGCATGTCTCTTATTCTCTTTGCCTTGGTGTTTGTTTGCGCTCATCGCTTCATTGGATCACTCTCCGTGTTAGCAAAATTCCACCAGTAGCGTGATGAATTGGCTACAGGTTTCGTTCTGAAGAAATAATTTCTATGCAGATTCTTCAGCACGTTACTATTCGATCGTGGCACACGAGTTGCTGAACTATAAGCTTGTCTTTTAATCGCTTCATGACAAAGAAAGGAGGGTACTATGTTGAGCTGGGCAATTACATTTTTGATCGTCGCCCTTATCGCCGGAGTACTAGGTTTCACCGGAGTTGCTGGTGCCGCCAGCAGTATCGCCTGGATTCTTTTTGTCGTTTTCCTCGTCGCTTTTGTTCTGAGTCTCTTAAGTGGCCGGGGTGGATCGGTGGTGTGAACCAGCGCAGCAGGTCTTTCCTGTCCAGCATTTTCACTTATTCAACCGAATACAACGCTCAATGTGACGAGGATGAAAGTCTTTTATCGAGCACCACCGTGCGGGTGCTGAAGCCTATAGGAAGCAAATCGCCGTTCTCATTTAACAACAGCAGTAACGCCATAAACAAATGGAGGTAGCTATGACTAAGTTCGTCAGTAGAGGATTATGGACAATTGGTTTCGTTGGGGCACTGGCTTTGACGAATTCGATAACCGCAGATGCAGCGATGGATAACGAACGCTGGAATCAGGGGCAGGCAGAGCTGCAGAAAAATCTTCCGCCTGGGCAATCAGCCGATGCATATTGGAAGAAACTCGAGGATCTCGGTTACAAAATTACTTCGACGAATTATAACAACCCCGATTATGTAGAGTACGAAGTCGTCAAAGGCGACCAAACCTGGGAAGTTCAAATTGATGTCGACGACGACACACATAAGGCTACCAAGGTCGATATCGCCATGAACGCCTGGAAAACTGACGCCACCAAGCAAGAGTTGGAGCGCAATGGCACGACCGCGGGCATGACCACTTCTGAAAGGCGTCGCACGACGGTCGCACGTAATAATCAGTACAGCGACCGTGACCGCTCGACGACTGACCAGATGATTCGTGACCTCGAAGCCTTGCCGGTTGGTCACGATAAACAGTACTACAAAGACGCGTTGCGGCAACGAGGCTACGACATCACGAAAATCAATACTGATGATCGGGACGAACTCAAGCTCGAAGCGGTGAAAAACGGTCATAGCCTGCAAATGGAAGTCGACTTTGATGAGGATAGCGGTAGAAGCACCAGTGTTGATGCCTCGACCTTGTGGGCCGAATCCGAATCCACGACCCGTGCCCGACAAGCGCAGGAGATGGGCACGAGTTCGCGCCCGCACTCTAGTTCTGGTTCTTCTATGAGTACTCCCGATCGACGTAGCCAGGTTGATCCTTACAGTACTCGTTAATGTTCTGTCCCATCCTGAAGTTCCTCGGAGAAGAACAAAGAGCTGATTCGAAATGACGTAGGACGTTCCTATGGTGAACGTCCTACGTCGCACTGTGGAAGCGAGAAAGAAACGATGGGTAATAGCGAGGAAACTGAGCCACGCAAGTTCCCAGTACGAGAGCCTGATTCACCGCCGTCCTCGCGGCCTGAGCCAACCCTTCCGACTCCGATTGACCCTCCTGGGAGGCCGAGAAAGCCGCCAATTCGGCCCCCGGAAGTGCCACAAAAGCCTCTGATTCAGGATCCGCCTCTGACGCCAGACCCAGGACACCACCCACCAGGTGGTCCGCCTCCCATAGGTGATCCGCCAACCCAACCCGAAGTTAACTGACCTGCCTTCTCAGAACGAATAGGAATGAAATCTTAAGGAGAAATATATGGCCGGACAACAGACCCAACCGCAGAGCCGACAATCACAAGGATCGCAACGACCGCGACCGAATGGTCATCCGCATCAACCGGACGAGGCAAAGTCGCAAACACTGAGCGATGAGATTTCGCAAGAGAACAAACCGTACAGCCCGACTGTGATGCAGCTACAGCGACAAGTGGCTAACGCGTATCTGCTGTACACCAATTATAAGCATTATCACTGGCACACCTACGGTCCGCTTTTTCGTGACTTGCATCTCCTGTTTGATGAGTTTGCCAACACCGTGTTGAAAACTGCGGATGGATTCGCTGAGCGCATACGCATGATCGGACAAGATCCCGTTTCTAGCCCGCTCGAAATGGTGGAAACCGCGACTGTCCAGGTGGCGGCGCGAGGGAAGACGATGCGCGAAATGATCGCCGAGGCCGATGCGAATCTTCTGGTGGTAATTAAAGAAATGCGCGAAGGCGTGCGCACGGCCGACGAACAAGATGACCCTGGCACTGCTGACCTATTCACTCAGGCCGTACAGATTCATGAGAAACACGAGTGGTGGCTGCGCGATATTCTCGAAAAACGTGATGGTCTAGCGGTATAGCCGAAACCCTCAAAACTTAATCTATGTGGCAGTTACTCAAAGATGCCTTTAATCAATGGAGCGAGGATCGCCCGTCGCAGGTGAGTGCGGCGCTGGCATACTTTACGCTGTTCTCTATCGCTCCACTGCTGCTCATCGCGATTGCGATCGCCGGTCTCTTTTTCGGCCAAGAGGCGACGAAGAACCAGCTGGTCGGCGCCCTCCAGGGTCTAGTAGGGCAGGAGAGTGCCAAAGCCGTACAGGCCATGGTCAAGAATGCGGGCAAACCGAGTTCCGGGATAGTAGCTACGATAGTCAGTGTGGTTACGTTGCTAATTGGCGCGACCGGAGTCGTCAGCCAACTGCAAGAGTCATTGAATATAGTTTGGCAAGTGGAGCCCAAGCCGGGGCGCGGTGTCATGGGCGTCATCAAAGACCGCATCGCCTCCTTCTCAATGATTCTTGCGATCGGGTTTCTCTTGTTGGTCTCTCTAGTTGTGAGTACTGTGTTGACGGCCGCGAGTCAATCGCTTCAAGGTTTCTTACCGGGTGGTGCCTTAATCTGGCGAGTGGTTGATTTCGGGCTTTCTTTTGGCTTTATCACCCTACTGTTCGCCATGATGTATAAAATCTTACCCGATGTTCGGATCGCCTGGAAAGATGTCTGGATCGGGGCTGCCATCACATCTTTGCTCTTTACCATCGGGAAGTTTCTTATCGGTCTCTATCTCGGGCACAGCAGCGTGCAGTCGGCGTACGGCGCGGCTGGGTCACTGGTTGTGTTGCTCATCTGGGTGTATTACTCTGCCCAGATCTTTTTGTTCGGCGCGGAGTTGACGCAAGTCTATACTAACCGCTACGGCTCAGGCATGAAACCGGCTGAGAATGCGATTGCGGTGAACATACCAGTCTCTTCCTCATCCCAGGACTTCCCGGCGCAGAAGCGGGTGACTACCCCTGATCATCACTTCGAGGCGTCGCAATGAACCAGGTCGCCTCAGGCGACCGTAAAGTGGACTTGAGTCACGCCGCTGCCATTATTGCTCTTGCTATTGGTATGGCTGCGGCAGCGGCCCTGCTCTACGTCTTACTCGACATCCTCTTAGTCTTCTTTCTCGGGGTCGTGATTGCGGCAGCGCTACAACCAGCTCACGTCAGACTCTCACGTTGGGGAATTCCGAAAGGACTTGCCGTCCTGCTTATCTATCTGTTGTTCATTGCGGCGATCGTCCTGATCGTCGTGTTCGTCGGACCCATATTGGTAGAACAAATTAGCACGTTTGCTACTGACCTTCCGCAGCAATACGCTGATTTTGTGACTCAATTGCAGGCCAGCTCTACCCCTTTTGTTCGGACTTTGGGTGAGAGACTGCCTTCGTTTACTGATTTGACACAGCGCATCACCGCATTGGCCCCATCCATTTTTGACAATGTGTTGCAGGTCATGGCCAGTACGGTGAGTTTCCTTAGTTACTTTGTCGTAGTGTTAGCGATCGGCTTTTACTGGACGATGGAATTACCGCATTTAGAACGGCTGGTACTCTCCTTTCTGCCGACCGCGCGTCGCCCGCAAATGCTTGAGATCTGGCGCGAAATAGAAAGCAAGCTCGGTGCCTTCATCCGTGGGCAAGGACTGGCCATGCTTGCCATCGGCGTCGCTTCAGCGGTGGGATATTTCGTTATTGGCTTACCCAACGTCTTGGTGTTGGCTATCCTGGCCGGACTATTCGAGGCGGTGCCGTTGATTGGCCCTATTCTGGGCGCAGCTCCCGCGGTCTTACTCGCCTTGCCCCAAGGGGTGACGTCCGCTCTTCTGGTTGTCGGGTTCTCCACCTTACTCCAGCTGTTTGAGAACAATGTGCTGATTCCACGTATTATGAGTCGTACCGTTGGCGTCAGCGAATTGGTCAGTCTCTTTGCCGTGTTGGCTCTGGGTGTCTTGTATGGATTCTTAGGTATTTTTATTGCCATTCCCCTCACTGTTGTCGTTCAGGTTCTCCTCGACCATACGGTGATCAACCCAGAGCCTGCTCCGGATGATATCGCCAATACTAATCCATTGAGCGCACTCCGCACCCGCATGCACTTGCTCCGGCAACAGATCCGTCAACAACTGCGCGAGCGCGGCAGTTGGATGAAGATGGATGCCGTGACCCGGACACCAGATCAGGCGGCGGACGTGCTCAATCAACAAATTGAACAGGCGGTCGAACAGGTTGAGAATGTCTTGACAACCGCCCAGCAAAATACGTCCATGATCTCCGCCGAAGAACGAAAGGCGGTCGTCGCAGCCCTGCAGCAGACGACCAGGAAAATTGAGCAAATTGTCGGACAGATCGACGCGGTCTTACCGACAACGGGAGATCCGAAGCAAACTCCGCCCCCAACCGTTGCCGCACCGGTTCTTACTGAGCTTCAGCAAACTGCGCAGCAAGTCAAACAGTCGGTGCAGCACGCAGAAATTGCCGTGAACAAAGTGCAAGAACGTACGCCAGAAGCCCAACCGTTGGCGGAGAAAAATTCACACCGCAGTACCAACAAACAAAGGTCTTCATAGACGGATAATACGCACCGCTGCGGCCGCATTTTCTGCAAGGGCGGGACAGTCTACGCCCCTACCAATACCAAACCGTGCCACTACCGATTACTGAGCCGGCTTGCCGATCACACCGCACGCAATCCGGTCGCCAGCGTCGCCGGAGGGCTGTGAGTGATAGTCATCGGGTTTGGCATGGACGATCAGCGTAGCGCCGTCGGCGTCAGCCACAAGGTTCTGTCCGTCGGTTAGCGTCGCTTGCGGGGCAAGCGTGTCAATTTTCACAGTGCCATTCTCAGGCACAGAGATATTAGGAAGGTCACCGGCATGCGGCCCCTTAGGGTCGAGGTATCCATGCTGTTTCTCATTAGGATTAAAGTGCGCTCCGGCCGAGGCGAACGGCGGCTCGCACTTACCGACCGCATGGATGTGGAAGGCATGCTCCCCCGGCGGCAACTTAGTGAACATCGCCTGGATTAACAAACCGTTTGGGGTCTGTGTCAGCTTCACCTCACCGACGCTCTCGCCTTTCACATTTTTCACCGGCACGGTGAGCGGTTCAGCGGCGAAAGCGAGTCGCTGCAGGCCGATACACAGAGTTGTAATCACTAAAAGAGTACTGATCTTCATACATCCCTCCTGAGAAAAATATCTCTGCCTGTGTAGGAGCAATAACAGGACCAGCCTCAAGCGCAAGAGGGTGCTGGGAACAAGCGATTTTCTCCAGAGAAAAGTTGCAGATCGGGAGCAACAGCAACCTTCCTTTTCGTCTCTCCTTAAGCAAGCTCAACAGGAAAGACTGGCGATTTCTTTAGAGTTACAAAACCTGCCACAACAAAAGGGCGAGCAGGGCAATCGCACCCAGCCCTGCTATTAGTCGTATCTTCCAGAAACTCCATCCACTGACGTGCCGCTCGACCGTCAGGCCAAGCAGATAAGCAAGACGATCCTTCTCGTGTAGATCATTGAGCAACATCTCTCATTCCTCCACACCACTCCGTGCTCTGGACCATGGTCCCTGGATTCATCGCCTGAGCAATTTATGAGTATAGATATAACCACCATACGCGCGAGCGGGGTTGATCAGCAAGTCTCTCCGTGGGTATCCTCTGTTAGGGGGTTCGAGAGTTTCTATTGGTTGGTACCCATACCCGAAACGTCGAGCCGTTTCCGACCGCACTCTCGACCGTAATCGTCCCGCCCAATAATTCCACCAGCCGTTTGGTAATGTGCAGCCCCAGCCCGACGCCGCCGGCGGGATGGGGCGACGCGCCCTCTATTTGGTGAAAAGCCTCGAAAATGCGGGGCAGCGCGTCAGGCGGAATACCAATTCCCGTGTCAATCACCCGTAGTTCTACCCCTTCCCCGTGCTGCCGCGCTGTGACCCTAACAGCACCGTGCGGCGTGAACTTCACCGCATTGCCCAGTAAATTCTTCAGTATGACTTTGAGCTTCCCGGTATCGGTGTAGAGGACGGGGAGCCGCGCTTCCACCTGCCACTGAAAGTCCAGTCCTGACTGGTCCCGTAGCCCCTGGGTCTCAGCCGCAATCTCATGCAAAAGCTGTGGGACTTGCACCTCGGCCACTTCCACCGGCAGGCGCCCGGCCTCAAGGCGCTGCGAGTCAAGGACCATGCTAATCAGCGTCAATAACTCGCGCGCACTCTTGTCTATCCGCTCTAAGGTGTGGTGTTGCTCAGCGGCGAGTCCACCGAACCCGCCCTCGAGGAGCATCTCAGTGTAGCCCAAGATAACATTAAGTGGGGTGCGAAGTTCGTGCGAGACCGTTGCCAGAAATTCACTCTTGGCGCGGTTGGCCGCTTCGGCTGCGTCCTTGGCCTGCAGTACTTCCGTCTCCAGTTGTCTCCGCGCGGTAATGTCACGCGAGACAATCACGCCGCGCCATACTCCTTGCGCCGTGCGGTACACTCGACCACTACTCTCAAACCAGCGCCAGTCGCCGTTCTTGTGGCGCGCGCGAAAGCTTACCTGGCCGTGCTCGTCTGGGGTCTGGAACGCTGCCGTGACCGCCGGCAGATCGTCGGGATGAACCAGCTCGAAGGCATGACGGCCGAGCAATTCACTGGGACTATACCCTAACGCCTCCTGATAGTGAGGGCTCAAGTACACATAACGCGCTTGCTGATCAAGTTCGCAGAGCAGATCATCCATATTTTCCACCAGGGTGCGATAGCGGGTCTCGCCTTCGCGTAGCGCCTCGTTGGCGCGGGCTAGCGCGATAGTTCGTTCCTCGACGCGTCGTTCGAGGCTATCGTGCGCCTGCCGTAACGCTTCTTCCGCCCGCCGGCGCACGACAACTTCCTCCTGGAGAGCGACGCGACTGGCATTAGCTTGCTGTTCAGACTCTGACAGGTGTTTGATGAGGTCGAGGTTGGCGAACCGCAGCGCCAAGGACTCAGCGACTGAGGCTTGATGATGGCGCGCAATCGCCAACAGCGCGCCGCTAAAGATCAAGCACATGACCCCCATCGCCACAAACATCTCATTCCCTTGCAGAAAGAACCGTACCGTGATGGGCAGCGCGGTCGGCACCAGAAAGGCGAGGAACGCCCCTTTGACCCACGACAGCATGGCTACCGCCCCGGTAATCATGCCGCCGAGCACAAAAGCCAAGAACAGTTGATGCAGCAGAGAATTCCGGGGGAACAAAAACATGCCGGTTGCCCCCCACACCAGGCCGGCGCAACTCGCCCCGACGATAAACCAGATCTGCCAGGAGCGAACCTGAGTGGCAGCCGGCGCTGTACGAAGGTACCACCGAACGAGGAGGAAACGAGCCAGAGTTACCGTCGCCATGAGCCCAAACCAGGTAAGCAAAATGGTATGCGGAACCTCATGTCGGAGGATCACTGTCACCAGCGTGGCGTTGCAGAGCGTGACCACAAATCCCGTCGGGGCCTGAGAGTAGAGCAGCCTCGTCTGCTCGGCCTCGATCTGCTGCTTTCTCTCGGCTAACCCTTGTAACCCTTGAGACTTCACCTCACCGGTAGCGACAGGCATAAGGTTTTCCTCGGGTAAGGAGGCCACACGGGCAAACTGTTAGATAATGCTCTATGACGTACTGGGAAAAACCAACCCTCCCTATAATAGCGCGCTCAGCAACGACTTGCCAGGTTCGGAGACAAAAACAAAAAGTGACTTTTATCTATACAGTGAGCACCAGCCGCGAGCTTAGCCCGGATGTCCCGCCGCAGAGAGCCGCCGGTCGAGGTCGTAGGCGGCGCTCACCAGGGCTAAGTGAGTAAAGGCTTGGGGAAAGTTCCCCAGATGTTCGCCGTGGTGCCCGAGTTCCTCGCCGAAGAGACCCACGTGGTTGGCGTAGCCCAACATCTTCTCAAAGAAGAAGCGCGCTTGCTGGAGATCTCCTAACCGTGAGAGGCACTCGACGTACCAAAAGGAGCACATGCTAAACGTCCCCTCGTCACCCGTAAGGCCATCCGAGAAATCCTCACCGAGATGATAGCGGTAGACGAGGGAGTCGCTCACCAGCTCACGCTCGATCGCCCGCAGGGTCGAGACCCAGCGCGGATCGGTCGGCGAGATAAACTTCACCAGCGGCATGAGGAGTGCGGAAGCGTCCAGGACGGAGGAGCCTTTGCTCTGGGCGAAGGCTTTCCGTTGGGGATTCCAGAAATGGGCGAAGATGCCGTGATAGATCTCGTCCCGCACGTTGCGCCAGCGGTCCACGGGTGCGGGAAATGAGCGTTTGCGGGCGAGGCGGATGGCACGGTCGATGGCAACCCAACAGAGCACGCGGGAGTACAAAAACTCCTGCCGTCCACCTCGCACCTCCCAGATACTTTCGTCCGGCTCGCGCCAGTGGCTACACACCCAGTCGATGCAGCGGACGACATTGATCCATAAGTCGTACGAGATCGGCTGGCCATATTTATCGTACAGATAGATCGCGTCCATCAGCTCGCCATAGATATCGAGTTGGAGGTGCGTCCAGGCGGCATTGCCGATCCGCACGGGTGTAGACCCACGGTAACCCTCGAGGTGCGACAGCGTCTCCTCGGGCAGGACGTGGCGCCCGTCAATGCCGTACATGATTTGTAGCGAGCCATCGGGTTTGAGCTCCTGGCAGCGCGTCTCAACCCAACGCATGAAAGCGCCCGCCTCCTCGGTATAGCCGAGCCGCATCAGACCATAGAGTGTGAAAGAGGCGTCACGGATCCAGGTGTAGCGGTAGTCCCAGTTGCGCGTACCGCCAACTTGCTCCGGGAGGCCAAAGGTCGGGGCCGCGATGATCGAGCCGTGCGGTTGTGAGGTGAGCAGTTTGAGCGTCATCGCCGAGCGGTCCACCATTTCGCGCCAGCGACCGCGATAGGTCGAATGCCCCACCCAGCGCCGCCAGAAATTCGCCGTACGCTTAAACATCTCGGGGACGTAATCAGCCGCAGCCGCCGGCGACTCGCGCCCTGGGGTCGCGTCTTCCAAGACGAAAGCCGCCGACTCGTCCGCCCGCAGCGTGAACTCGGCGACGGCAATACCCTCTTCGACCCGCAGCGGAACCTGAGTACGGAGCCGGAGCGCCAGCGGATGGTTTGGAGACGCGGAGGCAAACACGACGCCGTCGTCGGTGCGCTCAACCGTGTGGGGAGCACGCGCGTAATCGAACTGGGGTTGGCATATCATGCGGAACCGTACCTCACCCCGAACCGTCTTCGCCCGTCGCACGACTGCGTGCGTGTGGCCGGCCTCTGCCACCGGCATAAAGTCAGACACTTCAGCGACACCATCGTCAGAGAGGAAACGCGTGAGCAGCACACAGGTATCGGGCAAGTAGAGCTGTTTGCGGTTGGCGCCATCGAGCAGCGGTGCGAGTTGAAAGCGACCGCCACGTCGCTCGTCGAGCAGCGCGGCAAAAACAGACGGTGAGTCGAAGTGTGGCATGCACAGGAAATCGATCGATCCGTCCCTGCCGACCAGCGCCACCGAGTGAAGATCACCGATGACGCCGTAATTTTCGATCGGTTGGTAGCTCATAGGGTGCTGAAGGCCGGCGGCTCCGGCAGTCTGTACTACCTCAATGGTGAACAGGAAACGATCACTATGCAAGCGTATGTGACTGAGGGAAGAGAAACGCAGTTACCGTCACTTACGGCCAGGACGCCCGACTTCGTGTTCAAAGCCCGGCAAGATAGCCTTGAAGAAGGCATTTTGAATGAGCCCGAGTATAATCTGCCAGGTACTGGTTTGGGGGTCGTCCAGCGTGCCCGAGAGGTCGGTCTTGGTCGAAACTTCTCCGCGGGGGTTCTCAAGCACCTTTGCCAATCCCCCGATCACCTTTTCTTTCACTTTATCCATGAACCCTTTCTGCTGCTCCGTACGGGGGTCGGAGACCTGGAGATCTTGAAAGACGGGCTTCGCATAACCACTAATCCTGTGTTGCCGAACGGCGAGCTCGGTATAAAACGAAAAGAGTCCCGCGGCCATGTCGATGCCCTCGTACGCGCGCCACAGGTCATTGAGCGCCGGCATCTGCACTTGCTCGATCTGCACCGCCAGGGAAAAATCTGCCCCCTGCGTCTCTGGCCGGAAGGTGGCCTCCGTCGATACATCCCCGCTGTTCATTAACTTCCCGGTCAGTTTTCCTACGGCGGTTCCTTCACTCAAGTGATTACTCAGATTGGTCAAGTGGAAAGCGGCGTGAGCGAGATAGAGACGGTACGGAGGATCTGCCGCCTGATTCTCGAAGCCGAAGGTACTCTTCGTAATCCGGACTTCATCGGCCCGCAGTAACAGGCGAGGCTGATTGCTCACCTCTTGCGCTTTGCGTACGATTTTTTTTGCGACACGCTTCTCGGCTACCGCGGTCCGGGCTTTATGGACGTAGTCGAGCTGGACATTCTCGACCGTCAGCTTTTGCAGATGGACAACTTTAATGCGGGGAGCGTATTCAAGCTCCCCGGCGCCGGAAAGAGTGCCCTCGCGGAGCACGATGTTATAGCGGCTGACGATCGGCTTGAAGTAGTCGACCTCGACGTGTTCTAGATCGAGCCGTGCCTTCACTCCGACGTGAGGTTCGGCCAGAAAATCGGCGTTCCCTTCGAGTCGCACGGTTCCGGTATCGAAAACCAGACCTTCGAGATACAGGTCTGAGGGATACTCACGTTCTCGGGAGCGAATGTTGCGGATGTTCTCGGCGGTGAAATTGAGCCGGCTGAGATGCAGCGGGCGAAACGGCCCTTCATCGACATAAGTAAGATCACCCTCGACGATCTTGAATTCATTGATCTTGAGCGGATAGATCGCTTGCAGGGCCTCTTGCCAGCCGCGCTCGCGCAGCGGGGTCTGACTCTTTTGCTCCGCTCGTACATGTCGCAGGTCAAGATAGACGGCCGGACGGTCAAGCAAAAAATCGGCGACCACCCGCCCGAGGAACAGCGCTCGCCATTGCACGCTGGCACTCAGTTTCGGGATCCACGCCACCGGCGGCTCGGGATTGGCCTCTTGTACGATGACGATATCGGTCAGATCTAAGGCAAAACCCAAAGGGTGCAAGCGCACCCCGCCCAGATGTACGGCGTACCCCTTTAAGCGGGCGTTCAGCTTACGCTCCATCGACTCCCGCAATGGCTGATCGACCACAGCACTCAGAGTGACGCTTCCCAAGAGCAAGAGCACGAGAGCGCCGGCCAGCCAGATCCATCTCGCCTTTTTCGCCTTCTGTGGTTCTGCGCCGGCCGTTCCGTTGTTCACGCTCACACCCGCTTCACTGCCGCCTCACGCGCC
>Ga0187894_10001383_pt1 | contig 31254 bp, 25 predicted proteins | sample GBC1701081metaG_FD_136650 | JGI IMG/M metagenome (GOLD analysis project Ga0187894, IMG submission 136650) | White microbial mat communities from a lava cave in the Kipuka Kanohina Cave System on the Island of Hawaii, USA - GBC170108-1 metaG ...
GAGTTGCTCGTATTCACTTGGGCTAAAGCGCCGATGGCAGTAGCATTAGTGAGATTGCCAGCGCCGACATTGGCGCTTCTACCGATTATGGTGTTGTTGCTTCCCGTGGTGTTGGATAATCCGGCACTAGCACTGAAGAAGGCGTTGCTGCCGCCGGTGGTGTTCATTTGTCCGGCAGCCTGCCCGAAGAAGGCGTTCTGGCTGCCGGTGGTGTTCGCGCTTCCGGCGCTCCTCCCGAAGAAGGCGTTCTCGATGCCGGTAAAGTTCGTTTGTCCGGCATTGACGCCGAAGAAGGCGTTGTTGAAGCCGGTGGTGTTCGCGCTTCCGGCGCTCCACCCGAAGAAGGCGTTGTCGGAGCCCGTGGTGTTCGCTTGTCCGGCAAATGCCCCGAAGAAGGCGTTGTCGGAGCCGGTGGTGTTCGCGCTTCCGGCGCTCCTCCCGAAGAAGGCGTTGCTTTCGCCGGTGGTGTTAAAGAAGCCGGCGCTAGCACCGAAGAAGGCGTTGTCGAAGCCGGTGGTGTTCGACAATCCAGCATTGGCTCCCATAAAGGTATTGAATTTGCCACTGTTATTGTTAAGTGTGCCGTTCGGCGTCGTATTGACTCCGGCATTCTCGCCCAGAAAGGTGTTCGACGCCGCCAGTATGGTGCTGCCATCGTTAAACGCTCCCGAAACGAACAGCATCCGCTGCCCACCGAGATTGACTTGCGCGGTGGCATTCACAATGTTGGCGGCGAGAGCGCCGCCCGCCGTGCCGTTGCCGCTGATGTTGAAATTACTCGCCGCCTGCGGACTGGTGGTGTTCTGGATGTAATTCGTGCTGCCTGCCGTTGGCGCTCTGGCATCCGACAATCGCGCATCGGAGGTAATAACGTACTGACTCGCTGCCACACCGCCCAACTGTGCCGCATTCGTCGCTGTTGTTGCATTGGTCGCGTTTGCCGCATTCAAACTTTGCACCGCAAACGGCGTTGAGGTGAGTCGCTGACGCGGCAAAAGCTGTTGATAGCCGCCCGGATTGCCCGCCGGTTTTAGAAGGATTTCCAGAAATCTATCCGCCCCGCTCAATGCCGCCGCGCCGAAATCGAGATTGACCGCGAAAATACCACTGCTGACCACGACCGCAGGGGGATTGCCGCCCGCGCCGTCAAAGGTCAGGGTCGCGCCGATTTGATTGCCGTTGGTTGCCGCATCAAACAACTTAAACTGCATATCGTAAGCGGCATTTGCCAGATTGCCGCCATCGGTCAGCTTGCCTTGATAGGTGAAAGCCGTCGTCTGCGCTTGTGCATTACTGAAGGTAAATAGCAGAATTAGCGTGGATAGAACTATCGTAAACAACAAATCGTCAAGCTGTCTTTTTCGCATGGTCGTATTCTCCTGCCGAAACATCTAAGTAATTCGTGAACAGTTCGAGCCTCTTTTTAGCAGAGTGAAACATCGGACAATCTCTTATTTTCAGCAACTTGCGGCAAAGAGAAATACGCCCCGAACTGTTCACGAATTACTTAGACAAAAGGTTGGACGAAATTTTCGTCCAGCCTTTTGTCGGTTAAGGCGACTGGATTAGTCGCGGTTATTGTCCGGCAGGCGTCGTCGCCGGACTGCAAAGGGAAGTGTTGTTGCGAATGTCGGGGTCATTGATGGTACAGATCGGCAGCGACGACTGGTCTTGCACCGATGCATTGCCGCTAAACGTGCTCTTATCCGACAACCCTTGCACCTTGTAAGTCGGGGTGTTGTGCGTCAGCGTATAGACACAGCCTTGTTTCTTCTTGATGCCTGTGCCGGTGAATTGCCTGGTTCCGCAACAGAAAAGGTACTCGCCAGTGGTAGAGTTCCACAGCAAGACCTTGGCGGGGTTGGAGTTGTCTTGCAACCAAACGTCGAAGACCTTGACGGTGAACGAGCAAGAGGCGGTGTTGCCGGTGGTATCGGTCGCCGTGCAGGTGACAGTGGTTGTGCCTACCGGCATCGTAGCGCCCGACGGCGGCACACACGCGACGGTCGCGCCCGGACAATTATCAGAAAATGTCGGCTTCGGGTATTTGACGACTGCCGAAGTCGCGGTACAAGTATTCTGCGCGGTGGCGGTGGCGATATTTGCCGGACAAGTAATCGAAGGCCGTTGGGTATCGTTGACCGTCACCGTGAACGCGCAATTGCCGCCGCCGCCGCTATTTGTGCAAGTGACGGAGGTGGTGCCTTTGGAGAAGAACGAGCCGTTCGGCGGCGTACAGGGAACCGTGTGGCAGTTGCTATAGGTGACGACCGCGCCGCACCGATTCGGGTCATTGGAGACCGTGATGTCTGTCGGACAAGTCAGCACACAGGGTTGGCCTTGGCAAGCCGACACCATCAGATTGTAAGCCCGCCCCGACTCGGTGTTGAAACCGGCGACGCGGACAAAGTAAGTGCCGGTGGTCGAAATGTTGAAATCGAAGGCTTCGGAGGTGTTCGCCCCGCCGAAGCCGCTGTCCGCAGCAATCAACACGGTCGTGCCATCGGGAGCGATCAATGAGACCACGCCATCCAGGGTGTTGACGCCGGTGCGTGTCGGGTCGCCATCCATACTGATGAACAGGATATTGCCCGCCGTCGCTTGCACCGAGTAGAAGTCCACTTCACCACTGGAACTGATGCTGCCGGAAGCCACGCCGGTCGGTTGCGCGGCAGTGACCAGGGTGTTAGCGGTTGCCGCTGTGCCATTGGGTTCGACCTCAGGAACGGCAGTCGTGTTGATGATGACTAAAAACATCCGATAAGGATTGACGACACTGGTTCCCGGGAAGGCGCCGAAGCCGCGCACCCGGAAGAAGTAAGTGCCGCCCGTTAAGGTGCGTCCGGCAATCGAGGAAGCGAAGCCGGATTCGGTTGTGCCATCGCCGCCGTTGCCGGTGCCATCATCGTCATCGGCTTCGATGACGGTGGTGCCATCGGCAGCGAGAACATCAATGACGCAGTCGCCGGTACCGGCAACCAGGGCGCCGCCGGTATCGGTGTAGAACCACGCCTTGGCGCCCACCGAGACGTTATCTACACGGTAGAAGTCGAGGTCGCCCGCCGGGGTGACCGCGCCCTGCACGATGAAGCAGTTTTCCGCTCCACTGAGAACTTGCGCTGTGCCAGTCGTGCCGTTGGGTTCAACTTCGTTGATGATGGTTGGCGCCGGGTCGCCAAAGTTCTGTTGCCCGAGCAGCGGCACAATGCCTCTATCCGTCCAGGTTGTGCCCATATCGGTAGTTGTTGAATAGCCGGTGAAGGAATTGACGCCGCCGAGGAAGGAACCGGAGTCGGTAAAGGAAGCGACCGCCGTATTCGCGCCGGTCAGGACGATAGTGGTTCCGCTCTGCGTCTTTTGCGCGGTGAGGTCAAGCGCCGGATTATTCACCAACGGATTAGCGAACACCGTTGCGAGTTCGCGGTCGTCGTTTAGTCCTCTTGCAGGGTCCTGCTCGGGGATGCGCGGGCTACCTTGAGCCGGAGGGATGTAGTCATCCTCCTTGAGAACGCCATTTTCAAACTTGTAGCGAGCCTGTAATAACAGCGCCTGCTGTTTGGCGCTTGACATCAACTCGAAACTGCCATTGTCAATTGCCTCTCGTAAAGCGGCAATTGCGGCGGCGTTGTCGGGTTGGCGGGGGGGCGCCGGGGTCGGGGCATCTTTATGCGCCGCCACCGGCGAAAACAGCGGCGCTCCGACTAACAAGCCGACGACCATCAACAAGCCGAAGCCATAGGCTAACGATTTTTTCATGAGTGTAAAGGTAAGGTTCTGCATTATAGGTTCTCCCAAAAACTGGTTGCTGTGAGATTTTGACCGCGTCCTTGACGCCGCCAATTACTTAGTCCGTGATTTCGCGGCGTAGGGCTTGAGACGGGCAAACTCGTATCCAGTGCGCCGCAATTGGATTGCCGCCCGTCAACGCTGCTGATAGAATTTCGTCCGCCGGATGGAGTCCTCGCCACAGCATCTACAGTAGGCAAAACGGCTTGGATAAGTCCTGAGAGACAGCTAAGAAAGTTCTAAGAAAGTTCTAAGAGTCGTTATGGCTTTGCGTATTAACCACTTCTACCGCTTTGGCGAGTTTACTCTTGACACCGATCAGCGCCTCCTGCTGCGCGATGGCAAACCTCTGCCCCTGACTCCTAAAATGTTGGAAACCTTACTGATACTGGTTGAAGACAGCGGTCGGATTGTGGAGAAAGAAGTGTTGATGAAGCGGCTGTGGCGCGATACCTTTGTCGAAGAAGCCAACCTGACCTTCAATATCCAGCAACTCAGAAAGACACTGGGCGACAATGCCCGCCAGCCTCGCTTTATTGAAACGATACCGCGACGTGGCTACCGCTTCATTGCCGACGTGGAGGAAGTCTTAACAGAGGCGAGTCCGGTCAATCAGCACATCACACAGCGCATTGAGATTGCCGCCGCCCCGTCGCCGGATACCAACATCAACTTGTCAGCCGCAATGCCGGAAGCGCGGTTGCCCGTACTTCCTGCCTCAACCGGGGTCAGCAGAAAGGCAGTGGCGCTTGCCGTCGGCTTGGCAATCATCCTTGCCAGCGGCGTTTTCATGCTCTGGAAGGTCGCTACCAGCGCGACCAATAAGGCAGGCGATAACGCCAAAGCGACAGCCAAACCGCCGGTGGCGTCATCGCTCAAACTCGAAAAGCTGACCGAAACCGGACAGAGCCGACAGGTAGCCATGTCGCCCGATGGCAAATATATTGCCTACACGCGAACCAGCAAGCAAACCCAGAGCATCTGGCTCAGACATCTTGCCACGAACAGCAATGTTGAAATCGTTCCGGCAAGAGACAGGGTTATTGGCTTGACATTCGCCAACAGCGGCGAATTTCTTTATTTTGTCAGCGGCGCTCCCGATTTTGTCAGCGGCGCTCCGGCGACGGCTCTCTATCGGGTTTCATTGGTCGGCGGCGTGCCGACGAAAATCGTAGACAAGCTGAAAAATATCGTCGCCATCTCCTCTGACGACCGGCAAATTGCCTTTATTCGCCAAGTCATCAATTCGGATGGACTGCGAAAGGATTGGTTACGGATTGTCACGGCGGAAGGCACGGGCGAACGCGCCTTGTTTGTGGGAACCTATCCGAATCTGTTGCACTCTCCTGTCTGGTCGCCGGATGAGCAAGCTATCATCTGCATCGCCGGGAATTCCGATGGCGGCACGCAAGACATGAGAATTATCGAAGTCAGCATCGCCAATGGAATTTCAAAAGAGTTGTCAGCCGAGAGATTTTTTAATGTTTCCAAGATGGTTTGGTTGCCGCAAAAAAGCGCCTTGCTCTTAGCAGCGAATAAGAGGCTGGAAGACAATAGGGAGCTTTGGCGGGTTTCGTATCCCGGCATGGAGATCAACCGGATCAGCGAAGGGATAAATTTTTATCTGGATTTGAGCGTTGCCGCCAACGCCGACTGCGCCGCCGCCTCACATACGACACTCCTGTCAGAATTATGGGTAGGAGCAAGCCGCGAGCCGAAAACTCTCAAAAGAATCCTACAGGCGCGAACCTCTTTCTGCTGGACGGCGGATGGACGATTGATTTTTATGTCAACTGCCAGTGGCAACTGTGACCTCTGGATGATTCAAGCGGATGGCAGCGAACAACGACAATTGACCAGCAATGCGGCTATTGATATTGAGCCGTGCGTGACCGCCGATAACCGCTACATTGTCTTTCTGTCGAATCGCACCGGCGGCTATCAGGTCTGGCGTATGAATATAGACGGCAGTAATCAAATCCAACTGACGCGGGACGACATTATTAAGCGCTGCCCGACGCTTTCGCCGGATGGGCAATGGGTGGTTTATAACACGGCTGATAACTGGCAGTTGTGGAAAGTTTCCATAGAGGGCGGCGACCCCCTACGCCTTACCGATTATTACGCCTCGCATACGGCGGTATCGCCGGACGGCAAACTGATTGCCTGCGTCGGCAAAGGCGAAGCGAGGCGGGAATTGATTATTATTCCCTTTGCCGGTGGACAACCCTTGAAACATCTACCCTTCGCGGCTGAGACTTCGCGCTTGCAATGGACGCCCGACAGCCGGGCAGTGATCTATCAAGGGCAACGCAATCTTGTTCAAGTCTTGCTCAAACAACCTCTTGATGGCGGTCCCACTGAAACCATTATGGACTTCGAGGAAGACAATCTATTTGATTTCGGCTACTCTCTCGACGGTAAACTCCTTGCCCTTATCCGCGGCGCGTGGCAGCACGACATTATGTTAATCAGCAATCTCAACCATGATTGAGCCCCTCACTATCGTTTCATCACTGCCTAATTCTATAAGAGTTCGTTCGCAAGGTTTCGCGGAAAATCGCTACACGAAGCAACCGTTTTATCGGAATCGGCAACAGAAATGGGACAGCCGCGCTGGAGGATCGTAAGGTCAGCGGATGAGGTATTGGGAACATTGTTTTCATTGAATCGTATCGAATGATGTCTGTATCATCAGGCTATTATATGAGGATAAGAAAAAGGATTCCGAGGAAGTAGCATAGGCTTCAGCCTGTGTGCTGCTAAAACGACACAGGCTGAAGTCTATGCTACCTCACCGCGAAACAAATCTTTTTTACATTATAGATAGCAGCGCGTACTTTGCAGATGGGAGTCTCTTACAGTCTATGCTCAATCGCTTCGGCAGATTTCTGGTTATTTTCCTGATTCTTTTATCGTTTGCTGTGCCGTTTCTGGACTCTCGCAGCTTCGCGCAGCCGGATGAGGCGGGCGTCGAACTGGTTGCCAGCGCCGGCTTTGGCGGGCTGGAAGTCAACTATGGCGGCGGCGGTTGGGCGCCGTTCCGCATTCAGGTCGCTAATCAGGGCGAGTCAATCGTCGGGCGGTTGGCGGTGCTGTCGAAATCGTCGCAGGGGCAAACCACACCGGCACGCGCTTATGTGAAAGATGTGCAACTGCCTACCGGGTCGCGCCAGTTCCACGAAATCGCCGCCTATATCAATACTAACGAAGATGTTGACGTGCAGTTGGTTTCACAAAACAAAATCATTGCCGCAACAACGGTCAAAGTCGAACGACAAACCGGCTATGGCAACGACAATGTGCGCGTCGCTGTTGTGGACAACGATTCGACGACGCTGAATAACATCTCGGCGTTGCAATTAGCCCCCAATCCGAATCGCCTGCCGTTTGAAAAAGTAACCCTACAGAACACGCCGACGCAGACTGCCGACCCGAATCAGGCAACGCAACAAGCGCAGCCTGCCCCGAATAATCGCAACCGGCGTGGTTATATGCCACAGCATCCGACGGTGCGCCCGGTGGTCATTGCGCCGGAAGAGATGCCGCGTGATTTTGTCTCTTACGATCCGATTGATGTGGTGGTTATTAACGATGCGCCGCTCAATCAGTTGAATGAAGACCAGAGCCGCGCTTTGAAGAACTGGGTCGCGTCGGGCGGTATGCTCGTCGTCACCGGCGGCGCAGATTTGACGGGACTTCGCACCTCCGGGCTTGATGCTCTGCTGCCGGTTGACGCGCAAGGCTCATCGGCGGTTGCCGCGCTCACGGAACTCACCGACACCTACGGCGCGTTCGAGAACAAAGACCAGTTGCTCGCGGTGGCGGCAAAAGCGCGACCAACGGCAAAGACGATAATTGGCACACCGGAGCAGGCGATTGTCGCCGAGAGCCGTTACGGTAACGGTTTGGTACGTTTTATTGCCGTCAATCCCAAGCTGAATCCGTATCGCAGTTGGGGCGCGAATAAGTATCTGTGGACGGATGTGTTGGCGAATCTGACGAATGCCAGAAACAGCCCGTATCCCGGCAGGCGTTCATTTCGCGGCAACTTCTGGGGTGTGCAGAATTTTCTTTTCAAACTGGCGGAGATAAAACCGGCATCTTCCAGCGTCCTGCTCATCTTTCTGCTGCTCTATGTTCTGACCCTGGGACCAGTAAACTATTTCACGCTCAAATGGTTGAAGAAACTTGATCTGGCATGGGTGACGATTCCCGGCGTTATCATCCTCTTTACCCTGCTCAGTGTGGTCTTTGCACAGTTCAACCGCACCGGCACAGTGTCATCCGATACGATGGCGGTTGAGGTCTTTCAGCGCGAGGGCGTGAAACAGGTTTCGGGCGGCGTTCTCATCAAGCCTGATTCTGATGCAACACAGGAGATTAAGCTAAACAGCCGCGACGCTTATGCCAACGATATGCAACAAAATGGACCGCCAAGCGGCAGTACCGAGCCTATCGAAACCTGGCGCGAAGCCGGACGCTTTCTGTTGCGTGTGCCGTCAACCAACGGCGCGGCGAGCATCTTCACGGTGCGCTCGATGAGCGAAGTGAAAGCGCCGCTCTTCTCCATCAATGAAGCGGGCGGCTCCAATGTCAAAATCAAAAATCTTACTGATGAGCCAATCAGCAATGCCGTCTGCGTTACTGCGGCAGGCATCTCCGATATTTTTACCTTGTCACCGGGCGAAGAACGACAGGTGGGATTGAATCCGCCGCAAGCCATGCCGTTCTGGAACTGGTACAACACACAAATCGCTGCCGATTCGGCGTTGATTGATGCGGTAGATGCGCTGTCGGCGAGCTTTGACCGGGGGGCGGCAAAAAATAACTCGAAGTTGCAGGAGTTTCTTGACCGAGGTTTGATGACCGATACCTATAAATCGCTTGAGCGACCAATGCTTTTCGGCTTTGTGGATGCGGCGGCAACTGAAATTGAAATCGGCAGTTCGCAAAAGCGTAAGAGTAAATCTTTTTATTTGGTGCATCTGTGATAGGTATTGAGGGAAATAAAAACGTACCTTACGCAGTGTGAGAGAAACGATAGTTCTTTTAGTCCCGGTAGGGACGACCAAAAATAGCCCGTCTGCTTTAGCGACGGGAAGCGAGCAAGACAATCTTCTTAGTCCCGTAGGGACGGCTGAATGGTTGGGTTGCCAAGCGGATTCAGTCGTCCCTACGGGACTAGCAGGGGTTGGCATTCTCTCCCCAAGCGATAAATCGCTGGGCTATTTTTGGTCCTCCCTACCGGCACTAAAGAAGCAGTTATGGTTTTCAGATTGTATAACTTGAGTTAAGAAGTAAGGCGTAAAGCCCAATCTAATTTGCTGATAGTGAAGCAACGGACAAACCATCAAGACACAGAGGTTGCACAGAGATTCTTTTTATGAGCGAGAATCAGCAGACAAGCGCAATGATTAAACTGGAGAATGTCTCTAAGTATTACAAGACCTTTCCGGCGGTCAACGATTTCAGTTTTGAGATCGGGCGCGGCGAAGTCTTTGGCTTTATCGGTCCGAACGGCGCAGGCAAGACGACGACAATCAAGATGCTGGCGACGCTGATGCTGCCAAGCAGCGGGCAATTGTCAATCGGCGGGTATGATGTGGTGCGCGAACCGCACGAAGTCCGCCGCCTCATCGGTTATATGCCTGACAGTTTCGGCGTTTATGAAGATTTATTGGTTTGGGAATACCTCGACTATTTTGCCGCCCTTTATCATCTGCCGCCTGCGGAACGTAAACGAGCGACTGCCGATGTATTGGAACTGACCGATTTGACGGCGAAGTATGATGCACAGGTGATGAGTTTGTCGCGGGGCATGAAGCAACGTCTTTGTCTGGCAAAGACCTTGTTGCACGACCCGGAAGTGCTGTTGCTGGATGAACCGGCATCGGGTTTAGACCCGCACGCCCGCATCGAAATCCGGGAGTTGATTCGGGAACTCTGCCGCATGGGAAAGACCGTTTTGGTGTCGTCGCACATCCTCACGGAGCTCGCCGATTTCTGCACTTCCATCGGCATCGTCGAAGCGGGCAAACTGCTGGCAGCCGGACGCATTGACGAAATCACCGCGCAATTATCGGGCAATGTGATGGTGGAAATCACCGTCAAGGGCGATCCCAATCCGGCTCTTGACGTTTTGCACGAACGCACCGACGTAAACCGCATCACCTGTGACGGGCGGGTGATTCGTCTGGAATTTACCGGCGCTGCCGATGATGTGGATGATTTGCTGACCTATCTGATTCAACGCAGCGTGCGGCTTTTAGGCTTCACCCGTTCACAGGCTGATCTGGAAGACATCTTCCTGAAGATTACACGCGGCACAGTGGCGTAAAGGCAGGCGAAAAGAACGAGGTAGTATGAAGGCTCTAATTATCATTTTGGCTTTAACATTTTGCACGATAACACCAACGGTTTTATCGGATAGTAAGAGAGTTGATACAGGGAAATTTGATTTCAAATCGAATATCGGCTTGGTCTCATTTGGCAAAGAAGAGCAGTTATGTTTGGATATAAAAAATCCCAATCTTCGCAACGGCGATAATGTTGCACTGGTTTCCACGAATGAAAGACAAGCCATTCGTCACGCTAGAATCATAGAAAAGGTGGAGCATAGCTGCTCAAACCACGACATAAACGATGATGAGGAAAGCCATTACCGATTGGAACCAATTAAAAGTGAAAACCCTGATGCAACGCCATTTATTGCAATCATCAAGAATAAGGCTTCTTTCTCATTGAAAAACAAACGAATTTACACTGACCTTGATGGCGATGGAAAACCGGAGCATTTCAAAAGCTGTTTTAGTATGGAAGGGATGCACTTCACGGTTTGGACGGGGCAAGGAAAACAAGAGAAACGTCGCTGGCATCGGTACTATTATCTTGGTTATGACATGGAAGGGAATTGCACGGAAAAAGAGGTCAAAGAATAATTCGCTGGAAACACTATGAATCTATCAAATCCGATTTTAGTGAAAGAGATGCGGACGCGGATGCGCGGCAGACGAGCTTTCTTTGTTTTAACTGGCTATGTCCTGCTACTGAGCGCCATCATCGGCTTAATCTATCTGGTCTTTACCAAAAATGCGCCGCCTTCGGTCATCAACACGGCGGGCAGAGTGCTGTCGGCAGTGCTGATTTATGTGCAGATGGGTTTGATTTGCCTGATTGCGCCAACCTTTGCCGCCAGCGCCATTTCGTCCGAACGTGAGCAGGAAACCTTTAGCCTGTTGATTGCGACGCTTGCCAAACCTTCAACCATTCTGGTCGGCAAACTCGGTGCGGCGCTTTCTTATCTGGGGTTGACGCTCTTCGGGTCGTTGCCGATTGCGGCAATTACTTATTCGCTCGGCGGCGTCGGTCTGATGGAGATTGTCAAATCGTATCTGGTGATGATTATTGCCGGGATTACCTTTTGCTCGCTCAGCTTTATGTGGTCAACGCTGGTGCGGCGCGGCGTGATAGCGCAACTCATCAGCCTCTTTAGCGTCATCTTTCTGGTTGCGGCGATGCCGGCGTTGGCGCTCTTTTTAACTTCGCTGGCAACCAATTTCACCAGCGGTCCGTCAGCCGGATTTCTGAATATGACCTTTCTGATGTTGCGAACTAATCCGTTTGCCGCGATTACTTATTTAATTATTCCGGCGATGCCCATGCCGTCCAATACGGTATGGATGCATTCGGTTCCGATATGGATTACACAAGTGCTATTCTATATCTGTCTGACGGCATTAAGCATATTTCTCAGCCTCAGACGACTCAAAAATGTGAGAAATTGGCTATGAGCGAAGCTGTACTGAAACTCAATCAACTGGCGCGTCAGGTGGCGCGGCGAAAGAATCTTTTGACCTTACAGGACGCGCTGATGCTGGCGCTTGCCCTCGGTTCCGTAGCGGCGGCGTTGCTGGTCGTCTACGTTAAATGGCAGGTGCTACTAACTCCGGTGTGGCTGGTCACACTGCTGGCTTTTGGCGTTAGCTTTGCTGCCTTGCTGGGGCGATGGTGGATGAAGCGAACGGATGAAACAGATGCGGCATTCGCAATTGACGACACCCTGCAACTGGAAGACCGCTTCACGACGGCGCGAACCCTCATCACGGAAAAATCATCACGTAGCCTTGTTGAAGACGCTTTGATTGTTGACGCGGCAGAAAGCGTCGGGGACGCGCAAGCTGCCAGAATTGTACCATACAGGTTGAAAAAGTTTTATGCGACGGCAGCCGTCGGCGCGGCGGCTCTGGTTGCTGCCTTTCTGATTCCGCAAAAAGCGTTACCCGGTACGGCGGAACTACTCGCTGTGCGAGCCGAAATTCACGCGGCGGGAGAGGAATTAGAAAAGAGTTCGACAGAGATTGAAAAATTTGCGCCGCCCGATACCGTAACCGCGCAACTTGCCAGAGAACAGGCGGAACTCGGACGCGCTTTCAAACGCTCCTCTGATACTCGCGCCGAAGCCTTGAAGAAACTCGGCGTCATTGAAGAACGCATTAAGCAGCGTCACGAAGAATTGCAAGAGAGCCGCGCCGATGAAATTGTCGCAATGGCGGAAAAACGCCTGCGCTCGGCAATCACGAAGATGGACGACAAGGGCAGCAAGCCTGCCGATGAGAAAGAGATTGCTGCGGAGAATGCGGCTGACAAATCTACCGACAAAGAGGAATTGAAAGCAGCAAAACAGAAGAGCGATTTGAAAGGCGCAGAAAAGAGTAAAGCGGCTACGCCGGAAGTCGCTAAAGCAAAGCAACCGGATAGCGAAAAAGCGCTTGCCAAACAGCAAGGCAAAACCGCAGCAAAGCAAACTCCCGGAAATGACAAGGAGCAGAAGAACCAACTGGCTCAAAATCAGCCTGAGAAATCACCGGGCAATCAATCTGAAAGACCAGCAGACAAAACCGATAATCGTTCCGGCGATTTGCAAAAAAAGAGCGATGCTGAACCGGCAAAGGGCGGAGACAAGCAGATTGCCGACGCGAAAAATCGCGGCGATAAAAATGCCGGTGAGCAGGGCGACAAACAGACAGGGAATAAACAATCCGCAGACAAAGAGGCAAATAACGCCGGGAAAGCGGACAATCCCGGTGACTTGCAGGCGGGCAATCAATCTGGCAAGCCGACAGGCGAGCAACCGGAATTGCAGCCCAAAGGCGATGAGCCGGGGCAGGCAGAACAGCCTAAAGATGAAGCGAATAAGGATACCGCCAATCCGTTGACCAACTTAGCCACCGAACAGACCGCCAAAGCGATGCCGATGCTTTCCGACGAATTGATGAAGAAAGCCGCCGATTTGCGAAATGGCAAGATGAGCGCCGAGGAGATAGCAAAAATGGCGCAATCCGCCGCGCAACTCGCCAAAGACCTCGCGCCACTGGCGCAATCGAAAGCGTTTCAGAAAACCCTTGAAGAGATGGCGAAGAATGTCAACTGGCAACAGCTTGAACAGGTGGCGCAGGAACTGGCAAAGAATGAGAAGTTGAAGCAGGAATTACAGGCGGCGGCAAAACTGCTGATGCAGAATCAGCAAATCAAAGAGATGATTGCCGGTTTCCGAAAACAGGGCGAAGAGATGGCGCGAGAACGTGAGCGACGCGGCGAACTGGATGCGGAGGAGTTGCAGAAATTGAAGAAGCAGAAGGACGCTCTGAGTCAAAGCGAGCAGATAACGCTGGGCGATAAGAACAACGGGCAGCAGGGGCAACGCGGCGGCAAAGGTTCATCGGCGCAGACCGCCCGCAACGATGCAACGCGCCCCTTGGAAGGGCAGGGACGAGAGACGCAACTCGGCGGCAACTTGACCAATAAACCGGGCGGCGAATATGTCTACTCCGGCACGAAACCCGGAGCCGGGTCGTTGCGCGTACCGTATTCGTCGGCATATCCGCAATATCGGCGACAGGCAGAGCGCACCGTCGAGCGCAGTCAGGTTCCGTCGCAAATGCGCTCTATGGTTCGCAATTATTTTGATGCCATCAATCCCGATACAAAGAAGAATTGATAGGAGGTCTGACTATGGCAACCAGTCAACTTGAAGCGATTATGACACAGGCGCAACATTTGTCGCTTAACGAACAGGCAATGCTCATAAAGCGATTAACTGATTTGCTTGTCGAGACGAAACTGACGAAATCTGATGATGTTGAAGCTAAAGAGGAAAACGAAGCGCCGCAGTATTTAATTTACGGCGAGTTTCACGATGCACCGGGCAGGATGTCTACGGAAGAGGACTTCCGTATTGCAGAATGGCATCCTACAGAGAAAGATTTGAATGGCGAATAAATACCTTATTGATACTCATGCCTTGATTTGGTACATGGAGAAGAATCGTTTGCTGGGTGTTGATGCAAAAGCGGTATTTGATGACCATGCGAGTGAGCTGATTCTGCCAATGATTGCTTTAGCAGAGGCAGTAGATGTGGTTGGTAAAAATCGCACGAAAGTTATCAGCGTTACTGATCTGTTGGATCGTGTGCGGCGCGATCCGCGATTTAAACTTTACCCTTTGACTTTCGCTGTATTGCATCAAAGTTTTTCGGCTTCTGCGGTGCCGGAGATGCATGATCGCCTGATTGTTGCGACGGTGTTGCATCTGCAAAGTCTCGGTCACAAGGTCGCGCTCTTAACAAAAGATTCTTCGATTGTCGCATCGGCGCTGGTTTCTGTGGTATGGTAGCCCGCTTGCCCGCTTGCAGTATCGAATACATTTTGAGGTGAGAAATGGATCAGAGAGAGAAAGACCGATTACTATATAACCTGCGTTCGCTGCCGAACGAACTGGAAGATTTATTGAGCGACCTTGACGAGGAGTTATTGCGCTGGCGACCGATTCCGCATAAATGGTCACTCAAAGAAATTATGTGCCATCTGCGCGATATGGAATTGCTGGCATATCAGGCGCGTTACCGTAAGATGCTGGCGGAAGACAATCCGCCGCTTGAAGTCGTTGACCAGAACCGCATTGCTCACGAAAACGATTATATGAGCCAGGACGCGAATACGGCGCTTGCCGAGTTCAAAACCCTTCGCGCTGAAACCGTTAAAACGCTCGCCGCCGCGCCCGTTGAAGCGTGGTCACGCACCGGCATTCATCAAGCTGACGGCGCGATGACCGTAGAGCAACTGGTCAACCGCCAGATTAACGGCAACGACATCAACCATCTCAATCAGATGAAAGACATCGTGCGCTTGAAAATGCCCTGGTAGTTATTAGTCCGTAGTCCATAGTCCGTAGCATTTATATAAAACTACGGACTATGGACTACGAACTACGAACTAATATGCAGACACTCGGAGAAATCAGAAATCGCGTTGACAGTTACGGTGAGAAGTTTCGCGCTTTGAAAGCGGAAATCGCTCGTGTCATTGTCGGACAAGAAGAGATTGTTGACGGTACGTTATTGGCATTGATGGCGGGCGGTCACGTCTTGCTGGAAGGCGTGCCGGGTCTGGGAAAGACGCTGTTAGTCAGAACACTTGGCGATACCTTGGGCTTGCAATTCTCGCGTGTGCAGTTCACGCCCGATTTGATGCCCGCCGATATAGTCGGCACAAACATCATCGTGGAAGGCGAAAGCGGCGAAAAGATGTTCAAGTTCCAGCCGGGTCCGGTCTTTACCAATCTGCTGCTGGCGGATGAAATCAACCGCGCCACGCCAAAGACGCAATCAGCATTGCTTGAAGCGATGCAGGAGCGCCAGGTGACGGTAGGCGGCAAGACCTATAAACTGGAAGGCATTTTCTTTACGCTGGCGACACAAAATCCGCTCGAAATGGAAGGCACATACCCGTTGCCGGAAGCGCAACTCGACCGGTTTATCTTCAAGCTGCTGATTGCTTATCCTTCCCGCAGTGAGTTGATTGAAGTTTTACGACGGACGACGACTCAGGAGACGCCGCAAGCTGAACGCATTCTGTCGCCGGAAGAGATAATGGAGATGCGAAATTTAGTGCGTGAAGTAATCATCGCGCCGCACGTTGAAGAAGTTGCTGCCGATGTATTGTTAAAGACACATCCGAAAAGCGAGGATGCGCCGGAATCGGTGCGCCAGTTTGTGCGCTTCGGAGCCAGCCCGCGTGGTCTGCAAGCGATTGTCTTGACCGCAAAAGCGCGGGCATTGCTGGCGGGACGATATAACGTCAGTCGCGGCGATGTGCTTGCGGTAGCAAAACCATCGTTGCGCCATCGAATTATTCTGAATTTCGAGGGCGAAGCCGAAGGCATCAGCGTTGATGAACTTCTCGACGACATTCTTGCTTCATTGGCAACCAACGAAAAAACTGCAAAACAGAGCGATGCCTGAAACGCTCAATCTGTGGCTCATCTGTAAATTATTTCAATGCCGAATCAAAGCCTGCTTGACCCAAAATTCCTGAGAAAACTTGAGATGCTGCGGATACAAGCGCGGCGTGCCTTTCCCGGTACGATGCGCGGCGAACGGCGTTCGACACGGCGTGGCGCTTCCGTTGAATTTGCCGATTTCCGCCAGTATCAGGCAGGCGATGATTTCCGCCATGTTGACTGGAATATCTACGCCCGCTTGGAACGCCTGATGCTGCGGCAGTTTGTCGAAGAAGAGGACGTGCGGATTGACATTCTTATAGACCAGAGCAAGTCTATGCACTACGGCACGACGGCGACGAAATTTGATTTCGCCCGACGCACGGCGGCGACCCTCGCATTCTTAGGTATATCGAGTCTCGATCAGGTCGGCGTGGCGATGTTCGATTCAACGCTTCGCGGCAGACTTCGCGCTTCACGCGGGCGCGGGCATTTGATGAGCATTTTGAATTTTCTCGAACGCCACTGGAAAGAAGATAATTCTCCTTCGCCTAATCCGGCAAGCGAAGCAGCAGGCGAAGAAAAGCCGCTTGCCTTTCAACCGGCAGAGCGCACCAATTTGAAAGCCGTGTTGAAGAATTATCAGAAAGCGACTTCGCGCTCAGGTATTCTTTTTGTCATCTCTGATTTTTTCGATGACAGCGATTTTCGCGCTGAATTGCGCTTGCTGGCGCAGCGAAAATTCGATGTAAATTTGATTCAGGCGCTTGCCGACGAAGAGATGAACCCGCAAGTAACGGGCGATTGGCTTATGGTGGACAGCGAAAGCGGCGAAGAACGCGAAATGACCGCCAATGACCGTACCGTTACGGTCTACAAAAGAATGCTCGATGATTTTACCGAGTCGCTCGAATCGTTTAGCCGAAAAAGCGGCATTGGCTATACCTTGATTCAGGCGAGCGCCGCCTTTGAAGATGTATTACTGAAACGACTGATGGAAAGCCGCATGGCTGGTTAAGGAAAATCCCGGTGTCCGATGCTTTCACATTTGCCAATCTGTTGACCTTCTTCCGCATCCTGTTGATTGCGCCGTTTCTGTACTATATTCAGCAGGGACGATTCGGCGCGGCATTGCTGATCTTTTTCATCGCCAGCGTCACCGATTTTCTGGATGGCTATGTAGCACGAAAATTCAATCAACAATCAAAACTCGGACAGGCGCTTGACCCGGCGGCAGATAAAATTTTAACGACCGCTTCCTTTATCGTGATGGCATTTCCGCACCCGAATTTCCCGTCAATCCCGGTATGGCTGGCGATTGTCGTTGTCGGGCGTGATGCCTTGATTCTGCTCGGTTCGTGGATTATCTATCAGCTTACAAAGTTCAAAGACTTCAAGCCGACAACATCAGGCAAGGTCAACACCTTCCTGGAACTTGGTCTGATTGTCTGGTTTTTGTGGTTCAACTGGATGGGCAGATTCACAGTGATTTTACCGCTTTGCTACCTGATTGTTTTAGGCTCGGTACTGGTTTCCGCTGCAAGTTACGTTCAACTTGGCGTTAAAGTCTTGCGCGAGCATCGTCAGGCTACACAAAATGAAAGGAGATAGAGGTAAGCGGATTTTTTTAGCGTACATAGATCAGTGGATCATCGGGCTTTCCGCTTTCTTGATGAACTGGCGAAAAAGTACAGTAGATGCAATTGTGACTGAGATCGCCTCAGGCTGACTCTGCTGCTTTCTCAGCCTTATGAACGCGATACAAACCAGAGCGGACACCCGCAATCCCTAGCACACAAGTAAGCACAAAGATTAACCATTGCCACCCCACATATTGACCACGAGAAATAACGATTGTTGCAGCAGAAACAAAGAGAATGCCCCATAGTACAGCCAATGCGATACCTGTTTGGAATTTGTGCGACGGAGCGATTTTTGTGCCAACAACGATCATCACCAAAGGAACAAAAAAAGCCAAGCCTAGTCCCTCTAGTATTTCAATCGGGATTGCAGCAAATAGGCTTTTCCCATTAATCGTAATAATTGATTCATCGGGATTGTCAAAGAGTTGATAAAGTACGATAGCCCAATGAACCGGGAAGCTAACAAGCAAGGCGCCTAGAATAGCACCAGGCAGAACTGCAAACCATCTCAAAACTTGAACTGGCTTTGAGCTTTTCATCAAGAACCCCTCGCTTTTCATTTTGTAATTTTGAGTTTACCCGGATACATATGGCACCCATCTCCATCCTGTTCTCATAACGGTTGGTATGAATGCAAATACGAAGAAACCAATTACTGTTAGAGCATAGGTTATGTGAAGTGCTTTTGTTGGGATGTTCATTTGATTCATTTCTGCCGCTTCTTGTAAAGCCTCTCTAAGATTTCCATGAATTGGATAGAGCGCCGCTAAGAACGCGAAAGGCCAAACCAAAAAACCTACCACATCATCTCGCCCAGTTGCTGCGAATGTCCAGCCGACGATAAATGCAGTGAAGGCAAGATGTGTATAGGCTTGACCCGCCGTTGTTAATATCAAAGCGATAACACGAGCAGATCGTTTCTTAATCTGTTTGTCAATGCCTCTTGCTATAAGTATTCCCGGCAAGCCGACGAGATTTAACACGATGCCTTCAAGGTAATACGCAATAACACTAAAAACAATTAGGACGATTATACAAAAAGGCGTTTTCATACATTACTTTTTCTTTTCTTCTGGATTTGCCTCTTTGTAGGCTTTCACAAACGCACGGGCAAAGTTTGTGCTTGGCTTACGCTCGAATAAAGTCCGAAGAGGTGGTCCCTCCCCTTTGGAATCCTGAAAGCTCATTACTATACGCACGACGTTATTGGGCTTTAGAATTCCGACCAAGCCTGCGCCAGAAGTGACCTTGCGGTACTCAGGCGTGGATTGAGTTTGTACTTTTGCTGTGTCGGAACTATCAACTGTGACTGTACTGTTTGTTGAAGTGCCTGCATAGAATGTTGAGAAATCCGTGTCAAACACAAGGCAGACATCAGCCTCAGAAGGACTGTTCGCAACCACGATGTTCTTGAGGTTTTTGGTGATTTCTTTGACGATGTTGTTGCGTAGCTCAATATCAGGGCCGGTGTTGACATAAATGCTCTTCACTCCTTTTAGGTCAGCAGGCGAGCCGTATTCAATCACCGGTTGTGGTTGTTGGGCGCTAACGATTTGCTGAATAGAAAGCAGCAGCAAGGTGAGAAGCAAAACGCTTGGACTTATTCTCTTAGTCATGTTATCTCCTATGCGTGACCATAATGCAATTAAGATTGCGAGGTTATGGGTCGCGCCGGGTGTAGAAGATCGAGCTACCCGGCAGAACGAAAAAACGATGCCATCTTAGACGTAATTACGTCTAACGTCAATACCCGCCAGTTGATTTTCCCATCGGGGGTGAGGTGATGGGGAAATCAGCCAGAGAGCGCCCGAAAAGGCTTGCGGAGAAGCTATTACAGATACGAATCGGTTTGGGGCTTTCGCAAAATGAAATGCTGGCGGCTCTGGGGCTGAGAGAGAAAGTCTATAGGAGCGCCATATCAGGTTATGAACTTGGAACAAGAGAACCGAGTTTGCCGGTGCTGCTAAGATATGCAAGGCTGGCGGGTGTCTCAACTGATGTGCTGATAGATGACACACTGGATTTGTCAGCAAGTAAATTCAATCGTCGCTGACGCGACGTGAAAATGTGACGGGTTTATTAAGCAGGCATTAAAATACCTGCCTAAACTCAAAATGTCGCTACGCGACAAAGGTAATCTTGTGATGCGCTGAGGCAACATTTTTCCGCATTCATCATTAGGCATAGATTGGTAGCTTGCGAAAATCGTGTTACTCTTCTTTATACCAAAACAGTTCATGATTTGAGATTTCTAGCGTGCTATCTAAATCCTTATTGCTGACATCTCTGGCTGCGTGTGTTGTCGCCCTTGTTGTTTTTGCGGCGCGTCCTGAATATGTAGGCACACGCGCCGGACACGCTGACGAAGACTATATTCAATCGAAGAATTGCCTCGCCTGTCATCAGGAGCATTTCGCATCATGGGCGCGAACCTATCACAGCCGCATGACTCAGGAAGCCAGACCCGCATCAGTGCAGGGCGATTTTGAACACGATAACACGCTGGAATACCTCAGCGTCAAAGCGCGAATGGAACGGCGCGGCGATAAGTTTTCAATGACTTTCAATTTCGCTGATGGTCGTTCGCAGACCTACAGCGTTGATCGTACCGTTGGCTCGCGGCGCATCGAACAATATCTGACGAAACAACCGGGGCAGTATACGCGCCTGCCACTGGCGTATGATTTGACCAATCGCCGTTGGATGAGTCTGAACGGCTCATTCTTCTACCCGGACAAAGACGACTTCTTTCAACATCAAACCTTGTGGGATGGCAACTGCGTCTTTTGCCATAACGTCAAAGCCCAGCCGCACCTGAACGTGCAAACGAAACAGTACAACACGGAAGTTGCCGAACTCGGCATCGCATGTGGCGCGTGTCACGGCGCGGCGGCGCGTCATGCCGAAGAAGCGTCGTCGCCATTGACGCGAACCTTGTGGCAGCTTTCGGAAGCGGAGCCGCGCCACATTGTCAACCCGCAAAAACTCGATGCCGAGCGTTCGCTGCAAGTCTGCGGGCGTTGTCACGGGCAGCGCGTACCGCAGGAACTCAGCCGCATTCAGGAGATACTCGGACGCGGCGACCCGTTCAACGCCGGGGAAGATTTGGCGAAGATTTATAAGCCGGTGCAGCGCGATACAACCGTCGGCACTTACTCCTTCGCCAATCGCTTCTGGGCGAACGGTTCGCCGCGTTTGACCGCTTACGAGTATCAGGGCATTCTGCGTTCGCGTTGTTACACCGAAGGCAAACAGATGACCTGTCTGACCTGCCACACTATGCACGGCGGCGACCCGAAAGGACAAATCACAGAAGAGAACCGCAGCAATAAGCCATGTTTAGAGTGTCATCAGGAATTGAAAACAAGCGAAAGCCTGACCGCGCATACCAAACATTCCGCCGATTCAACGGGCAGCAGTTGCTATAATTGCCATATGCCGCGAGTCGTCTACGGCGTGATGAGCATTCACCCGACGCATGACATCACCGTACCGCAGCCTGAACTTACCGCCGCTCAAGCCGTGCCGAATGCCTGTACTCAATGCCACCTCGATAAATCGGTCAATTGGGCGATTACGGAATCGAAACGCTTGTGGACAAAGCGATACGCAGCGGCGCAACCGAGCAGCGACAAACAATTCGATACGGCGGAAGGCGTTCGCGCTCTGTTTGCTGGTGACGCGCTGACTCGTGCAATTACCGCAGAAGCGATGAGCGGCAACGGCGTGAGTCAACCAGATGCGCGATGGGCATTGCCTTATCTGCTGGAAGCCTTTGAAGACAATTACCCGATTGTCCGCTTCTTTGCAGCAAACGGCTTGGCAAAGAGTAACGCACAACTGGCAAAACCCGATTACCTTGCTGCGTCATCGGTGCGGCAAGCGGCATTGAATCAATGGCGGGCTTCTCTTGCGGCGCTTAACTCGTTAGGCTTGGAACAGGCGAAGACCTTAGCGGCAACACTGCGGGCGATTCGCAAAGATGTAGATATAGAAGTAGGAGAGTAGAAGGACAAGTATAGTGCTAAAAGATTATGTTGACTGACCTCATAAAAATTCACCGCAGGGGCACGGAAAACGCGGAGACAGTGCCGAGAGTGGCAGAAAGTAGCATAGACTTCAGTCTGTGTGCGTTAGGATGACACAGGCTAAAGCCTATGCTACTTCTTCTCATACTCCTTTGCGTTTCCTCAGCGTTCTTTGTGCCTCTGCGGTGAACCAGTCTCCCTCTAGCAGAGTGTCAGTTTTGTACATTTTTGGCATCAAGACAAGTAACCGAATGGCAAAAGAAGGCGTACAGATTGACTCACAAAACCGGGCGCTGCTCTTGCAGGGCTGGGTGAGCCTTGCCGTATGGATGACCTTCGGATTGTTGCTCGAAGGTTTGCTGGGCTACAAAATCCCTGAGTATTTGAATGATTTGCAACGCCGGGAACTCTTTCGACTGGCGCATACGCACGGCGTAGGGTTGAGTATCGTGCTTATCGTCGCGGCAATTAGTCTCAAGACGTTCGATATTGCCATTCCTCGCGCTACAACTCTGGCGCTCAGAATTGGTGCAATCCTGATGCCACTTGGCTTTCTCCTTGCTGGCATTCGTCATACGGAAAGCGATCCGGGACTGGCAATCTGGCTTGTACCACCCGCCGCCTTGCTGAACATATTTGGCGCAATTTCGATTGCCCTCACCTGTTTCAACAAAGAGAAAATTTCTGCAAAGGATAAAAGTAAGTGATTATTTGGATTTTATTTGCCGTCTCGGTCTTATTCGGCGCAATCATGGCATTTGTGATTGCCTTGGCATTGATAAAAGAGAAGCGGAAAAATGACGAAGCCAAAAGAGAAAAAGACAGACAATAATAAATATACTTCTTCATCCTCCATTAGATATTAATAGTTAAAATCTCTAATTGGTCGTCCCTGCGTCCCAAGAAAAATGGCGAAAGAAATGCTGCCAACGAGACGGAGAAATTATCTTATAGAGCTTTCACTCCAATATCCAATTTGGTATTTGCATATCGGAAAATACGTTGCTTGAAAATGTGACTTGTGAATAGCAATGTTGTAAATTAAATGTAACTCAAGTTTCTGTTACTCTGCATAGTGTCTGTTATTGAGGTTATTTGATGGCTGCAAATATTATTATTTACTGTTTAGAGGATGTAACTGATTATTTTGAGTTTGAGCGCCTAAGTCACGATTTAATGGCATTGGATGGTTTTAGATCCATTGAGCCATTAGGAGGATTTAAAGATAAAGGACGTGATGCTATTCACGTAAATACTTCAGGTGAAACAACGATCTTTGCTTATAGCGTTCGTGAAGATTGGAGAGCTAAACTGGCAGAGGATGCCGCTAAGATACATAAACACGGGCATACTTGTGATCGATTATTCTTTATTACGACAGCACGCTTTACGGCAGGAGAGCGAGATGAAGCTGTCAATTCGATTCGAGATGAATTTGGATGGAGTTTAGAACTTTTTGGAGTTGAGCGACTACGCATTCTCTTAGAAGCTGAACACTCACAAGTCATAGCTAATCATCCAATTATATTCCCTCCTCAATTCTTTCCACAAGAAACAACCCCTGTAGTTTCAATTGAACGGAAACATCTTCTTATTAGTTTTGCTCCTCAAGACTCCGCGCTCGCAGAATGGTTATCAAGAAGACTAACGGCTGAAGGATATGATGTGTGGTGTGAGCGTTTCAAAACACTTTCGGATGAACCTTATCCAGATGACCCGGATGAAGCGATTAAGAATCGAGCTTTCGCAGTCATAGCCTTGTATTCACGGGCATCCCTACAAAACCCCGAAATTACCCGACAACGAGCTATTGCTTTGGACGTAAATAAAGAGCAAAGACATAAGTTTTTAATCCCGATAAATGTGGACGGAATTGCACCAACTCAATTAGATCGAATCACAGCATCGCTGGATTTTATTTCTTTTATTAGCAATTGGGCGATTGGGCTCAGAGAACTTCTCAATAAACTTCAAGCTATTGGCTGTCCGAAATCGTTGAATAACGGCGGGCGATTCGCTATCGAATCATACTTTGAAAAAAGGATTCTTTCTGATCAAAGCGAAACAGTAATTTCCAATTGCTTGCCAATTGAAAGGATTCCCGAAGTTATACACCGTGTCCAAGCGAAGCAGGATATTCCGAAGGAGCGCCTTGAAAAGCTGCAAACTGAATGGGCCTTTAGAAAGCTTGATTCAAAAATGTTCTTAAGCTTTCATCAGCCACCCCTTTCATTGGTCACTGAGTTTGAAATGAAATCCGCAGGAGGATCGGTTTGGCGACATGTATCAACGATAAATAAGATTCACTCAAGAGATTTGGTGGTTGAATTAGTCAAGAAATCCCTTTTGGTTAAATGTTATCAAAAGGGATTGATTCATTGCCCGGAGACCTATTTAAACTACTTCCCGATAGGGTTAGTCGAAAAAGATCGCTTGAAATTCCTAAAGCCGGACGGTTCCAAATCTTATGTTAGAGCATCCGGTCAGAGAACATACCCCAAGTTGCCAGAATCAGAAAAATATCGTTACTATCTAGCGCCAACTTTTACAGTTACTCAAAACCTATTCGATGATTTTGTAGTTTTGCTCCGCGTTAGAGTCCGAATTACTGACGCGGAGGAAAAGCTGCTATCCAAACGAGCCTCTCTCTCAAGACGAAAACATTTGTGTAAGAATTGGTGGAATGACGAATGGTTAAATCGGACACTTGCGATAAGCCAGTTTTTGGCAGAGGAAGAGCATATCCTTATAGGCGATAAAAATGATGAGCTAATCAAAATAAACGCGGCTCCTATAACCATGACAGCGCCTCAAGGAATTAATGAGGCTACGTTGGATGAGCTTTCTTTCGAGCGGTCAGAGTTGCAACGCGCCCAAGACGATGATGGTCTAATCGAGGAAGTCGAAGAAGTCAAGGACGAGGATGTTGACGATGAGTAAGCAGATAATCTTCTTTAATGAGCCCGAGCTAGAGTTTCGCTATGGGCAACGGGTTCAAGACCCAAGAGACGGGCTCGCCCTATTTGGTCCTTACGACGCAGATTCATCATCGCGTCAAGGAGCGATGGCTTACATCGTCCTTGGCACGAGTGATGGGATCAAAAAATTCAATGAGTGGTCTCAGGTGATGAGTTATCCGGTTGTTAATGCCCCTAAAAATAACTTACGTCTGTGGCCGCCGTTCCCGGGATTTGAGGCCGCCTTTTGTGACAGATGGCCGAACGACCCTGTATGGTCTTTTGAAATTAACCCGGAACAATTGATTGACGCATCCCGTCTTCAGGATTCACACGAACGAGCTTATAAAGTCGTGGAAAAATATCTTGAAGGTTTTAAGGTGTCCGAGAAACTGGCTGAGACAATAGGCGTTGCCATTTGTGTTGTTCCCGATGAGGTGTGGCGCAATTGTCGCACTGAATCTCGTGTGACTAAGCCGATTGGAGAAGTCATATCCAGAAAAAAAATAAAATCTAGAAAAGCCGGCCAGCTTGAGATTTTTGATTCCTATAACTCAGAACAGTACGAACTTTCTCCAGATTTTCGACGACAGCTTAAAGCAAGGTCTATGAAATATGGGATTCCTCTGCAAATTATTCGTGAGTCTACGTTGCGTCCCAACGATGAAAACCAATGGGGGAAGCGAGGTTTGACCCCACTTTCGGATCGATTATGGAATCTCAGCACCACCTTGTATTACAAATGCGGAGGAAAGCCTTGGAGGTTAGTAACAGCGCGTGAAGGAGTATGTTATATAGGGCTTGCTTTTAGGCGTACAGAATCGAGTAAAGACGGTCGAACCGCTTGCTGTGCTGCCCAAATGTTCTTAAACACCGGCGATGGCGTTGTCTTTCTCAGCGAGTATGGCCCTTGGTATTCAGCTAAGACAAACCAGTATCATCTGACCAAAAACTCAGCCGAATCCTTACTCAAAGGGATTTTAAAGACCTATGAAGACCTTGGAGGCAGAAACCTAACGGAAATCTTTCTTCATTCTCGCTCCACAATAAACAACGAGGAATTTGAAGGCTATCAAAAAGCCTGTCCGAGTGGAGTAAAGCTGGTCGGGGTAAGAGTCCGCGTGGAACGATATGGGCCGCGGTTATTTCGTACAGAAAGTATGCCGATTCTTCGAGGCACCTTTTGGAAAATCAATGATCGCGTTGGTCTTTTATGGGGGAGTGGTTTCAAGCCGCGAATTGCTACGTATGACGGGGCAGAAGTGCCAATTCCTATGAGAATAGATGTTCAGCATGGGGATGCTCCGATTGAGCGTGTTGCACAAGATATTTTTGGACTGACAAAGCTGAATTATAATGCCTGTCACTTAGGAGATGGAGAGCCTGTAACGGTTGGATTCTCTGATGCGGTTGGAGAAATTCTAATTTCTAATCCGAAAATTTCGGAACGGAAACCTAACTTCAAATTTTATATATAGCCCTGTAATCCGAGTGGTTTTACATACCACCATTGAAGATTATAATAAAAATATATAACTCCTTGATTATATTGGGCATTACCAGAATAGATTTAAATGGTTGCTCTACGACATCCAATAGAAATAAAGAGCGGCAGGTGATTTTTGTAGAAGGGACGATTAGCGTTGTTTGTCTTTCGTCACCTGCCGCTCAAACTCTATTCGTATCGCAAGGATTCTATTGGGTCTAATTTCGCCGCTTTTCTCGCGGGCCACATTCCGAAGATTAAGCCAATGCCGCACGATACTGTCAGTCCCGCTATCGGAGCCCACGTTGGTACATATACAGGCAAGATTAAATTCACCAGCATCGCCAAGCCCCAGCCAATCGCTATACCCAATAAGCCGCCGGAGCCGGTCAAGGTCATCGCTTCAATCAGGAATTGCCGCATAATATCGCGTGGTCGTGCGCCGATGGCTTTACGAATGCCAATCTCTTTGGTGCGCTCCGTCACTGAAACCAGCATGATGTTCATAACGCCGATGCCGCCAATCAGTAAGCCAGTAGACGAAATAGCGAACATCAGGATACCGATGCCGCCGGTGATTTGCCGGAATTGTTCGGTGATGCCTTCGGGAGTTGCCAAGCCGAAATTATCGTCCTTGTAAAATGACACATTGCGGCGGCGGCGCAACACTTGGCGAATCTCCTCAACCGCTTCATTCATCTTGCCCGGTGCGGCTTGCGCCATGATGAAGTGGTCTTTCTCCTGCGGGTACATCTTGTGGATAGATTCATACGGAATATAGACAGCCCGGTTGTCATTGCCGCCATCACCCTCGCCGGAAAAGAAGGAGTCGCGTTTTTCCAGCACGCCGATAATTGTGAAGGGCTTTTCATCAACCATCAGTTGTTTACCCAACGGCGAACCGACAGGAAAGAATTTGCTGGCGATGTCTGCGCCGATAACGCAGACTTCGGCGCGATGTTCGTTTTCTGCATTGGTGAAAAAGCGTCCGTCCGCCATCTTCACGGCTGCCATCTTGTCGTATTCAGGAATCGTGCCTTGCACCTGCGACACATAAAGCTCTTCGCCCTGATAGCGCACTTTTACCGGCATATCGGGACCAAGAAACGGCACGGCTTCGGCAACCGAGGGGCATTGTTCGCGGATGGCTAGCGAATCTTCGTAACTCAACGATTTCCGCATTCGTTCTTCCGGCGACAGTCTGCCGATATGGATGCCGGGGTTGAATTTATAGATAAAGATGGCGTTGGTTCCGAATGCCTCTACGTCTTTTTGGAATTGTTTATCCAGACCGGCAATGAACGCTGAGATGACCATAACGGTCAATGTGCCGATGACTACGCCAAGCACCGTCAGCGCCGAGCGGAATTTGTGCGCCCGCAAGGTGTCCATCGCCATGATGACGCTCTCTTTCACGTCCGCCAGCCACGCCCGTTTTTTAGCATCGGCGAGCCACTGCTGATCTTTTTGAATCTGCCGGGAGGTCTGTTCTTTTATTTGTTGTGGTAAGGTAATATCCATTGATTCTTCCTCCTTTTCTTACTCGGCTCGTAATGCCTGAATGGGATCGAGTTTGGCTGCTTTCATCGCCGGATAGATGCCAAAGAATAGCCCGATGCTGGCGGAAACTGTCAGCGCCATGATTGTCCAGAACAAGGGCAGAGTAGTCGGGAACGAAAAGAGCGCCGTCACCAGTTGCGATAACCCGAAAGCAAGGGCGACGCCCGCCAATCCGCCGAAAAGAGAAAGAATCGTTGACTCCGCGAGAAATTGTTTCAGAATGTCGCCGCGCCTCGCGCCAAGTGATTTGCGAATGCCAATCTCTTTGGTGCGTTCCGTCACCGAAACCAGCATCATATTCATAATGACGATGCCGCCGACGACTAGCGAAATCGAAGTGACGCCAACCGCGACGATACCGATAGTGCCGAATATCTTATCGCGCATATTGTTCAATGCTTCTGCCGAAACGATGCCGAAATTATCGTCGTCGTGATATTTCAAATGGCGGCGGGTACGCAGGGCAACGCGCACTTCGTCCTGTGCTGCCGGGATGGCTTCCTGTGACACAGCCTGAACTTTCAGCGACAGTGAACCGCGTGTGCCGTACATCTTCTGATAAGTCGAAAGCGGGATGATGACGAAATTATCACGCGGATTGCCCATTACCGTGCCGATTTCCTGCGCGTAACCGACAATGCGAAACGGGCGACCATCAATCTTGATCTCTCTGCCAATCGGGTCAACGCCTAAAAAGAACTGTTTGACCGCTTCATAACCGATGAAGCAGACATTTTGAGCGCGGCGGTCTTCATCTTCGGTGATGTATTGCCCTTGTTCGACTTTTATCGTATCAATGTTCGCCATATTCGCCGTCACGCCCATCAACAGCACATCCTGAAGAATTTTGGTGTCATATTTGATGGTAATGCGGCGACGCTTCATAGCGGCGGCGTCTTTGACATAGATGGGATTGGCGCGGATGGCTTCGTAATCTTCGATCTTAATGTCTTTGTTCTTTTTATTCTTATCCATCCACTCCTGCATACTCGTAATGATGCCCATCTTGTCCACGACAAAGGCATTAGAGCCTAAATCGGAAATCTTCTCTTCAAAGTATTTGTTGAAGCCTTCGATGAGCGAGACGACGACAATGACAACGGCGACGCCAAAAATGATGCCGAGCAGGGTCAGGAATGACCGCAATTTATGCGCTTTAATCGCACTTGTGGCGAGAGAGAGAGCCTCTAAAAATTTCATTGCTTCCGTGTCCGTTGTTGTTGGATTTCGAGTAATCCTTCTTCCCCGCAGCCTTGAACGATGAGTTGAAAAAATTAGTTCAATGAATTTGCATCTCTTGAACCTTGTCAGCCGCTTCGTTACTATGGCTGCAAAATTGCCAGGGCAGAAAATTAAGATGAACTGTTGGCAACTTTCGTTGCTTCAAGCATTTAGCTGTAAGGTAGGTCGTTTTGTGCGTCTTTGCCTGCGGGCTATTCTCGACCGCAAGAAATGACAGTTTGCCGGGTTAAGGTTCGCTGAGTTCGCGCCGTTCACGACAGAGAAGGCATTGACACAGTAACCACCCGGAGGGCGAGGTTTATTTCGAGCCGGACGCAAAGCCTTCGCTACAAATTTATGCTGAACAATAGCACAAGGCGTTAGCTGGCGCTTCCTGTCACGGCATGAGGTATTCGTCTGCCTGATGCTCCGATTCAGTGGGCGTGTTGAGCCAGGTTAAATTTGCCAGCGCAAACCAGGTGAAACGCGAGAACCGCGCTCCTCTGCAATCGGTTGTTAGGCTTCTGGCTGTGATGGCGAACACTCGCCTTGCCCTCTAGCTGGTTGCCGTAAGCGCCTCACTTCTTGCTGTTACCGCAGATTCATTTCGAGCAACCGCGATGCTCATTGCTTGCGCGGTTAGTTGATTTTGACTCACGCCTTGAACCTGGCTCTGAATCCATTTCGTGTCGTGGCGCTTTTCGTTTGGGGTAATGGGTCAAGGTGGTGAGGGAAGTTCAGAGTCCAGCCTTTAGGCTGCTACATACAAGCAGCCTAAAGGCTGGACTCTGAACTTTAGCTCTCTTCACTGTGCCACTACCTCGTTTGGTATTATGTCTGAGTTTGTTCCCCAAACGATATGCCATGTGTGGTAAAATTCAAGTGCAAGGAGATTAACACAATGGGGAAAGTTATTATCGAACTGCCGTTGAAGATTCATCGCCATTTCCGCATTACGGATGCTCAGGTTGCCGTACAAGTCTTGCAGCAATTGGAAAGTCTGTCTCAATCCAGCCCCAACTCGTCTCCTGTGACCGACGAAGAGGTTTTGACTGTGTGGGCAGATCGCCCTGAATCGCCGGACGAAATTGCTCGCCAACTTCGTCAAGGGAACAGACGGCATGGCTGAATTTCCGATTGATACGAATGTGTTCTCGCGCATATTCACCGGTGATGCAAAGGTCAGGTAATTTGTTGAAACGCTTAATGCTGCCGTTGATACAACCGTCTATGTCGAATGTTTACAAGGCTCAAAATCCAACCGTGAAAAGCGGATTGTCGAGAACTACCTTACGCGATTTGAGTTATACCACCTGACCCCCGATATTTCGGCACAAACGATTGACTTAATTCGGACCTACTCAAATACGCATGGCTTGTTATTGGCTGATGCGTTAATTGCAGCCGCTTGTCTCGACCACGATGTAACCCTCGTCACTTATAACGTCAATGACTTTCATTTCATCCACGGTTTGAAATGGCTTAAACCGACCGTCTAACGCTGGAATTGAGATGCGCCCCGCGAACGGCATCCAACATAATCTTTAGGAAGAATGATGAGAAGCATTCTATCGGGGCGTCATCTCGAATGACTTGTTCGGCGCGGTATGATTATCGTGATTGCTTCTTTAATTCTTCTAATTGCTTCTCAAAGCCATTCAGTAACTGTTGCTGTTTTTCAACTGTCTGCCTTAGATTAGACAGGTCTTGCTGCATATTTTCTTCTTTAGCCTTTCCGGCTGTGGCTAAGGACACGAAAAGACATATTATGCCAAGAACCCCTAAAAACGCTTGCCACGCAAATTCGTTCTTCACTAAATCAATTGTCCATGTCCCATCAAATACAGCCTTTCGCAATTTATTAACTCCCCGCCCGCCCATGTAGATACTCAGCAGAAAGAAGAAAAAGACTAAAATTACGAATACTGTGAACCATCCGCTTGGGATTCTCTTATCGTTAACAAATGTGTAGATAGCTCCCTCAACGGCAATAACGGCTAATGATGCAGCCATTAACTGTGTGCTAAGAGTTACGGTTATGTTCGCAGCGGCGCGTTTATCTTCGTCAAGCATATTCCCCCCAGCCTTAGCAATCCCAAAATTCGTAAAATGTTGATTTGAGTCTGTCCCATGAATTGCTAATTGAATTTAAGACGATATGCCCGGATATTTCTGGTTTTTCTCTTTGTCTCGATAGCTCTTCACTATCTCTTAAAATAGTTCTTGCATCAGTACGTAAGCTATCAAGGACTGCATCTTTACTAATGCCTAATCTATCGCCCGCTAAATAGGC